>Ga0256839_1000243_pt1 | contig 70821 bp, 58 predicted proteins | sample 354166metaG_FD_185968 | JGI IMG/M metagenome (GOLD analysis project Ga0256839, IMG submission 185968) | Hydrothermal vent microbial communities from Mid Atlantic Ridge, Atlantic Ocean - 354-166 | ecosystem: Environmental > Aquatic > Marine > Hydrothermal vents | place: Atlantic Ocean: Mid...
GCGGCGCGAAGGCCAGCAGGGGAAGGAGGAAGGCAAGCGCATGAAGAATGAAGCGCAGTCTGTTGAAATGATGGGTCTTCATATCCGAAAAGGAGATCGTGGACGATGTGCGGCCTTGGCGGAATCCCTCATGCATCGCCCAGCCCCTCGAGACATTCCCGCACCACTTCGGCCACCAGCATCACGTCCTCCCGCGTGGTTTCGAACTGACCGACCACGACACGGATTACCGCGCGGCCGCCATGCTCGGTGGGGGTGAGGAAGATCCGCCCGTCCTCGTTGATCCGCTCGAGGAGTGCCCGGGTCCGCCGGTCGTTTTCCGCCTCGCTCGCGCCGTCCGTTACCCGGAAGGTGAAGAGCGAGAGCGACGGCGGGGTGACGATGGCAAGCCCCCCCATCGCCTCGATGCACCCGGCCAGCTCCTCCGCCCAGGCGACATGGTTGCGGATCATCCGCCGCAGTCCCTCGAGCCCGTAGGCCCGCAGCACGAACCACAGCTTGAGCGCGCGGAAACGGCGGCCGAGCGGCACGGTCCAGTCGTTGAAGTCGGTCACGCCTTCGGCGCCGGCCGTCTGGAGATAGGCCGGCTTGAGCGAGAGGGTGCGGATCTGTTCCTCGGGGCGCCTGAGGAACTGCGCCGCGCAATCGAACTGGGCACCGAGCCATTTGTGCGGGTTGAAGACCAGCGAATCGACCCGCTCCACCCCCTCCCAGAGCGGGCGGAATTCGGGGCAGATCATCGCCGATCCGGCCCAGGCCGCATCGAGATGGGTCGGCAGCCCCTCGGCCTCGGCGATGTCGAGAAGGGGCGGCAGATCGTCGAATGCCCCGACCGAGGTGCCGCCTGCCGTGAGCACGAGCCCCGCCGGCAGGTGGCCCTCCGCCCGGTCGAGGCGGATCGCGGCGGCGAGCGCCTCCGGGTCGAGCGAGAGGTCGGGGCGGGTCGGCAGGCGATGCAGGTTGTTCTCGCCGATCCCGGCTATCCGCATCGCCTTGTCGATCGAGGAATGGGCTTCGCGCGAGACGTAGAAACGCAGCTGCGGTCCGCCGGCCAGCCCGTCCGAGATGCCGGCGAAATCGAGCGCCTTCTCGCGCATGGTCAGCACGGCCGAAAGCGTGGCGGTGGTAGCGGTGTCGTGGATCGTGCCGCTGAAATCCTCCGGCAGGGCCAAGGCACGGGCGAGCCAGCGGATCATCACCTGTTCCATCTCGGTCGCGGCCGGCGCGGTCTGCCAGAGCATGGCGTTGGCGGCCATGGTATTGGCGAGCTGTTCGGCCACCATCGAGGCCGCCGAGGCGTTGGCGGGGAAATAGGCGAAGAAGCGCGGATGCTGCCAATGGGTCATGGCATCGGGCACGAGACGGGCGAAATCGTCGAAGATCGCGTCCATCGGCTCGGGGTGCTCGGGCGCGGTTTCGGGCAGGCGGGCGGCAAATTCGCCCGGCGCGAGACGCGGGCGCACCGGGCGCTCCCGCAACCGCGTGAGATAGTCTTCCGCCCAGGCGCCGGCCCGGGCCATCCAATGGGAAAGATCATCGTATTTCATGCTTCTGCCCGTCCTTCCTGATGCAAGGAGCTCGTGCGCGACGGCGGTTCGAGATCGGGCGGCAACCGATCGATCACATGCATGAAGGAGCCGCTGATCACGCCCCGGGCGATGCCGGCAGGCGGCAGGGGGCGCCCTTCGGCATCGGCGGCGGAAAAAAGCGGCGTTCCCTTCTGCCAGAGGGTGCGGGCATAGTGGAATTCGTGCCCGGCCAAGGGCATCGTCCAGGGCCCGGCCAGCGGAGCGAGGCGGCGATAGCCCAGATGGAGCCGCGGGTTCTCGAAGGAGGTTTCGAGCGGCAGCAGGCCGAGCATCGCATGGCGGTGCCCTTCCCCGTCGATCAGCCCGTCCCCCATCACCATGAAGCCACCGCATTCGCCGTAAACCGCGCCGCCGCGGGCCACATGGTGTGCCATTCCGCGCCGGAAGGTCTCGGCTGCCGCGATCTGCCCGGCATGAAGCTCGGGGTAGCCTCCGGGCAGATAGACGAGATCGGCCTCGGGCGGCGGCTCGTTCGCGAGCGGGGAGAACAACCGGATGGCGGCACCGGCACGGTGCCAGTCGTCGAGCAGGTGCGGATAGGCGAAGCCGAAGGCCTGATCGGCGGCCAGGGCGATATGTGCCGCGGGTGGCGGCAGGGTCGGTGCTTCGGCCGGTGGCGGCAGCGGCGCGGCCAGCCGGGCGAGTGCCGCGAGGTCCACCGCCTCCTCGACGATCGCCGCCACTTCGTCGAGCCAGAGTTCGAGATCGGCCCGCTCCTCGGCCTGAACGAGGCCGAGATGGCGGGCGGGGTGGGCGAGCCCGTCCTGTCGCAGCACCACGCCGAGCACCGGGATGCCGAGAGGGGCGAGAGCGTGGCGCAGCATCCGTTCATGGCGGCTCGAGCCGACCTTGTTGAGGATGACCCCGGCCACCCGGACGCCCGGGTCATGCGCGACGAAGCCGCGCACGAGCGCGGCCACCGAATGGCCCATGCGGGCGGCATCGATCACCAGCACCACCGGAACGCCGAGAATGCGCGCAAGCTCGGCGCTGGCGCCGCGGCCTGCGGGAGGGGCGCCGTCGAAAAGCCCCATCGCCCCCTCGATGACGAGAAGCCCCGGCCCGGCGGCAAGGGCGCGGATCCGCTCCGGCGGCATCGACCAGGGATCGAGATTGCGGCATTCGCTGCCCGAGGCCGCCGCATGGAAACGCGGATCGATGTAGTCGGGCCCGCTCTTGGCGCCCCGCACGGGCACGTCGCGCCGGGCGAGGGCGCGGAGGATGCCCAGGGTGAGGGTGGTCTTGCCGCTTCCCGAGGCGGGTGCGGCGATGAGGAGGCCGCGCCCCCTGCGGGCGGCGGCCGGGGCCGTCGATGGGTGTTCCGTCATGGCCCGGATCCTGACCGAGGCGGCGGGGAAGGGCAAGGCCGCCCGGCAGGCACGTCGGGGAAATCGCGAGCGGCGCCTCCCCTCGCCCGAGAGCGACGCGCGAGCCGAGGGACCCTCCGTTCACGGCCTTTCGGGCGGAGCTTGCGAATGCGACGGCCTCGGCTCCGGTCAGCGTGACGCGAGCGCGGCGGCCCCATGCCAGGCCAGAAGCGCCCGAAGCGGAACGGCGGCACCGACACAGATGATCGCGGGCGGCGTCAGCGAGGCGGCGGCTGCGTCCCTTTCGGCAGTGCCGAGCGTGGTTTCGATCACCCGCTGGGTGGGCAGGGTGGCGTCGGTGACGATGGCGACGGGTTCGTCGGCCGGCCGGCCTGCGGCCATCAGCTGCCGGGCGATGCGCCCCAGATGCTTCAGCCCCATGTAGATCACCAGCACTTCCGAAGCCCGGGCCACGGCCGCCCAGTCGATGCGCGTGGGCGTGGTGCCGCTCTGGTCGTGACCGGTCAGAAAGGTGACCGACTGGTTGATCGTGCGATGGGTGACGGGAATGCCGGCATAGGCCAGCCCCCCGATGCCGGCCGAGATACCGGGAATGATGCGAAAGGGGATGCCGGCACGGGCGAGAGCCATGCCTTCCTCGCCGCCACGGCCGAAGACGAAGGGGTCGCCCCCCTTGAGTCGCAGCACCCGGCGCCCTTCCCGCGCCAGGGCGGCGAGGCGGCGGGTGATGTCCTCCTGGCGCGGCGAAGGCTTGCCGCCCCGCTTGCCGGCGTGGATGCGCGTGGCATCGGGCCGGGCGAGGGCGAGGATCTCGGAGCTGACGAGCGCGTCATGGACGATCACGTCGGCCTGGCCGAGGGCGTTCAGGGCATGCAGCGTCAGGAGCCCCGGATCGCCGGGCCCGGCACCGCAGAGCCAGACCCAGCCCGGCAGGAGTTCGGGCCAGGGAGCGTCACCGTTCGTCGGCGGGAAGGGGGGCAGATCGGGCCGCGTCGAAGGCATGGCTTTCTCCGCAACAAGGTTGCGTCCTCTCTCGGGGCTCTATCGCAGAAGGGGAGGGCAGGCGAAAGACCCTCGGGGCGGGCCTGTGCGCCGCTCCTCGACTTCTGCCGCGAAATGCACCCGGGTGCTGCCGGGCAGGGCAGGCAGTGTTCAAGTGTTCAGCGGAGAAAGGGGCTGGCGCGGCCTCGTTCCCTGTCGCCGTTCCCCATCCTGGTTCGATGGGGCCGGCGTGTTCGACGGGGAGAGAGGGGGCGCGGGGTGGAAGAAGGCCGAGCGCCCTGCGGCAAGCCCGGAAGATCCGGCTGCGCCTCCTCCTCTCTCCGGCCCATGCCGGACCGGCTGGGGGCAGGGCGAAGAAGAATGCGGCTGCTTCCGGCATAACCCGGCGTTATAAGGGCGGCATGGAAGAGCAGCGAGGCACATCGGCGACGCCACGAGGCGGCACGGCGGGCCGGGCGCTCCGGCGCGGCTGGACCACCGGGGCCTGCGCCACCGCCGCCACGCGGGCCGCGCTGATCGGCCTGTGGGGCGGCAGGGTGCCCGAAACCGTCCGCATCACCCTGCCGCGGGGGGAACGGCCGCTCTTCGCCGTGGCCGAGAGCCGCTGCGGCGAAGGCTGGGCCGAAGCCGCCATCGTCAAGGATGCCGGCGACGACCCGGACGTCACCCATGGCGCGCTCATCCGCGCCCATGTGCGGCCCTCTTCGGGCGGGGTGGTGTTTCGTGCCGGCGAAGGGGTCGGCGTGGTGACGAAGCCGGGCCTGCCGGTTCCGCCGGGGGAACCCGCGATCAATCCCGTGCCGCGGCGGATGATGCAGGCGGTGGTGGCGGAGGAGGCGGCCCGCTTCGGCCGACGACCCGACATCGAGATCACCCTGTCGATCCCCGGCGGCGCGGCGCTGGCGACGAAGACCTGGAACCCGCGACTCGGCATCCGCGGCGGGCTGTCGATCCTCGGCACCACCGGCATCGTCCGCCCCTTTTCCTGCGCCGCCTGGATCGCCTCGATTCATCGGGGCATCGACGTGGCCCGGGCATCGGGGATCTCCCATCTTGCCGGGGCGACCGGCGCAACGTCGGAGGCGGCGGTGCGCCGGCTGCACGGGCTGCAGGAGGAGGCGCTCATCGACATGGGCGATTTCGTCGGCGGGATGCTGAAATATCTCCGGCGCCGTCCCGTGGCGCGGCTGAGCATTGCCGGCGGTTTCGCCAAGATGGCGAAGCTCGCCCAAGGGGCGCGCGATCTTCATTCGGCCCGTTCGCGCCTCGACATGGCCCGCCTCGGCCGCTGGGCCCGGGAAGCGGGGCTGGTGGATGTCGCCGACGCCCCGACCGGCATGGCCGCGCTCGAACGGGCCGGTCCGCCGCTCGGGCGGCTCGTCGCCCGGAAGGCGCAGCGCGAGGCGGCGAAGATGCTGGCCGGGGGCGCGGCCGATGGCATGCTCCTTGACACGGTGGTGGTGGACCGGCAGGGGCGGATCGTCGGGCAGACGGCGCCGCAGCCGGTCGGGCGCCTGCTCGGTGATGTCTCGGACGGGGACGGATGAAGGCAGACGAAGGCGTGACGAGACGGGAGGCAGGGATGAAGCTTCTGGTTCTGGCCGGGTCGGGCGAGGCACGGCAGCTGTGCGAAAGGGTGCAGGATCGCCCGGGGCTCGAGATCGTCGCCTCGCTGGCCGGGGCGACACGGGCGCCGGTCCCCCTCGGGGTCGAGACGCGGATCGGCGGTTTCGGCGGCCGGGCGGCCTATCGCGCATGGCTCGAGACGCACGGCATCGAGGCGGTGATCGACGCCACCCACCCCTTCGCCCATCGCATGGCCCGGCGGGCGGCGGAGGTCTCGGCCGAACTCGGCCTGCCCCATCTGAAGATCCTGCGCCCCGAATGGCGGCCCGGCCCCGAAGACCGCTGGGTGATGATCGACCGGGAAGGCGAGGCCGCCGCGCATATCCCGCCGGGGGCGACGGTCTTCATCGCCACCGGCCGGCGCACTCTCGAGGATTATGCCAATCTCGCCACCGACGGCCGCTGGCTGATCGTGCGGCGGATCGACAGGCCGAGAGGGCCGTTTCCCTTGCCGAACGGCGAATACCAGCTCGCGCGGCCGCCCTTCTCGGTCGAGGAGGAGATCGCCTTCTTCCGTGAACGGGGCGTGGATTGGCTGATCGTCAGGAATGCAGGGGGCACGGGCAGCTGGCCGAAACTCGCGGCGGCGCGGCGGCTCTCCCTGCCGGTGGTGATGATCCGGCGCCCGGCGCCGCCCGATTGCCCCGCCGTGCCCGACGTGGACGGGGCCGTCGCCTGGCTCGAGGGGTTGATGCGCGGTGGCGGGCAGGATGCGGCGCGCAAGGAAGGGGCATGACGGGCGCTTCCCCGATCCGCACGATCGAGAGCGCGGCCGACATCGCCGAAGGCATGGCGCATCTGCGGCGTGTCGAGCCGCGTTTCGCGCAGGTCGAGGCCTGCTGCGGCCCGCCCCCCCTGCGCCGGCACGCGGACGGCTTCGGTGCGCTGATGCGCGCCATCGTCAGCCAGCAGCTTTCGGTGGCGGCGGCCGATGCGGTCTGCAGGCGGCTCGAGGCGGCGGGGTTCACCCGTCCCGACGCGATCCTCGCCGCCAATGAGGCCGCGCTGCGGGCGGCAGGGCTCTCGCGTCAGAAGATCGCCTACCTGCGCGATCTGGCTGCCGCCGGCATCGACTGGGAGGGTCTGCGGACGTTGCCCGACGAGGCGGTGATCGCGAGGCTGACGGCGGTGCGCGGCGTCGGCCGCTGGACGGCGGAAATCTATCTCATGTTCTCGCTCGGGCGCACCGACGCCTTCGCCGCCGCCGATCTGGCCCTGCAGGAAGCGGCGCGGATGCTGTTCGGACTGGCCGAGCGGCCGCGCGAGAAGGCGCTGCGCGCGCTTGCCGCCCCCTGGGCTCCCTGGCGGGCGGTCGCTGCCCGGGCGCTCTGGCAATGGTATCGGCATGCCCGGGGCCGCGAAGGGGTGACGGGAGGAGCGCCCGGCTGAGCACCAGGCCGCCGTCCCTGGTGATCCGGGCACGATCCGCCAGCGAGGGAAGGAAGTGCCGGGCAACCCGGCTGCGTTCCTTTTCCGAACGGGGTGCCCCTTGCCATCGCCGCCGCGCTGGCCCAGATGGAAGGGCGTCCGCCATGCGGACAACCGACAACAGCACGGATGACGGGGGAACGAATGGCGGAACTTGCCGGTCTCGACTATCTCAGGAAAGGCCCGGAGAAGGCCGACAGCCTCGTCGTGCTCCTGCATGGCTACGGCGCCGATGCCGCCGATCTCATCGGCCTTGCCGACCCGCTCGCCCCGCATCTGCCGACCACGGCCTTCGTGGCGCCCGATGCGCCCGAACCCTGCCGGGTCAATCCGGCGGGGCGGCAATGGTTCCCGATCCCGTGGATGGACGGCGCCAGCCAGGAAGAGGCGGGGCGTTCCTTCCTGCGTTCGGCGGAAATGCTCGATGCCTTTCTCGACGCCGTGATCGCGCAGGAAGGGCTGACGCCGGCGGCCGCCATGCTCCTCGGCTTCTCCCAGGGAACGATGATGGCGCTCCATGTCGCGCCGCGCCGGGCCGAGCCCGTGGCCGGGATCATCGGTTTCTCGGGGCGGTTGCTCGCCCCCGAGCGGCTGCAGACCGAAGCGCGGGTGAAACCGCCGGTGCTTCTCGTGCATGGCGATGCCGACGAGGTGGTGCCCTTCGCCTCGCTCGCGGAAAGCCGCAAGGCGCTCGAGGCGGCCGGGTTCGATGTCGAAAGCCATGTCTCGCGCGGTGTCGGCCACGGGATCGCTCCCGACGGGCTGGCCCGGGCGCTCCGGTTCATGAAGCAGCATCTGCCGGTGGGGAAGGCAGGCTGAGGCCGGCGCCGCTCTCCTGCGTCCCTCTACCCTGCCTCCCCGACACGCCACTCTCGGTCATCGGCCGGCAGAAGGCCGTGTCCGTCCTTTTCGCGCTCCGAGGCGCCAGCAGCGCTGCGCTGCGGAAACGCGGCTCGGCTCGTTCGGAGCGATCCGGCGCGAGTGAGCGAGAATAGTCGATGCCGCGGCGGCGCATTTCGGGAAGGGGCGGGGCGGTTCACCCCTGTTTCTTCGGCATATTCACCGTGGGCGATGCCGAGCCGCTGCAGCTGCGGGTGAGGCTGTCATAGGCGTCGGCCAGCCAGGCTGGTGTCTCCTGGGGCAGGGACCGGGCGATACGGTCCTTGAGCGAGGCGAAGACGGCGGCCGAGCGTGAATTCTCGATCGCGGCGACCGTCTGATCGGCCGGCATGATCCGGTCGTATATCAGAAAGACGATGGCGACGAGGATCGCGCCGCGCAGAACGCCGAAGACGAGGCCGAGGCCACGGTCGAGCAGGCCGATCCCCGGCACCGCCAGCACCGCCGAGGAAAGAAGCGGCGAAAAGAGCGAGATCAGCACGAGGGCGGCGGCGAAGGTGAGGGCGAAGGCGGCGAGGACCGCCAGTTCGCAGCTTTCGCCGAGAAACTTGCCCAGCACCGGAATTTCCCGCAACCAGGGTTCGACGGTGGGGGCGAGATAGTAGGCCACGACCGCAGCCGCGATCCAGCCGAGAATGTCCATCGCTTCGCGGGTGAAGCCGCGCACCCAGGCCAGAAGGGCCGAAAGGCCGATCACGCCGGCCACCGCGCCATCGACCCAGGTAAACCCGTCCATTCCCCGTCTCCTCCTGCCTCGCCTCGTTCTGCCCGTTCTCTTTGCCCGCTCCGCACTGCCCGTATTGTGGCGGGGCATGTTCAGCGGTCGTATCCCGTCCCGCGGTTATCGGCCGGGCGTGTCTTCTCCTCTGCCACAGCGTCCGGCAGTATTTCCAGCGCAAATCGGGCGATGTCGGCAAGGGGGATGCACCGGATCGGCGGAGCCTTGCCACCCTTGGCCCGATCGGGGAGGAGCGCGGCGGAGAAACCGAGCTTGGCCGCCTCGCGCAGCCGGTCGGCCGCCCGCGGGACCGGGCGCAGCGCGCCCGAAAGGGCGATCTCGCCGAAGACCACCATGTCCGGGGGCAGGGTCTGCCGCGCCCGGGCCGAGAGCAGGGCGGCGGCGACCGCGAGATCGGCCGCCGGCTCCTGGATGCGGATGCCGCCGGCAATCGCGAGATAGACATCCATGCCGGCAAGGCTGATCCCGGCCCGTGCCTCGAGCACCGCCAGCACCATGGCCAGCCGCCCCCCGTCCCAGCCGACGACGGTGCGCCGCGGCGTGCCGAGAGTCGAGGGCGTCACCAGCGCCTGCACCTCGACGAGGAGCGGCCGCGTGCCCTCGATGCCGGCGAAGACGGCCGTGCCCGGCGCGGGGTCGGTCCGCTCCCCGAGAAAGAGCGCGGAGGGGTTCCGCACCTCGGCGAGCCCTTGCCCCGTCATCTCGAAGACGCCGATCTCGCCCGCGGGGCCGAAGCGGTTCTTCACCGCCCGGAGGATGCGGAACTGGTGACCGCGCTCGCCCTCGAAATAGAGCACCGCATCGACCATGTGTTCGACCACCCGCGGCCCGGCGATCTGCCCTTCCTTGGTCACATGGCCGACGAGAACCACCGCCGCGCCGCGTCGCTTGGCGAAGCGCACCAGCTCGTGCGCCGCCGCCCGCACCTGGGTGACGGAGCCCGGCGCGCTCTCGACCGTGTCGAGCCACATGGTCTGGATCGAATCGATGATGACGACATCGGGTCGCTCGGCCTCGAGCGTGGCGAGAATGTCCCCGAGCGCGGTTTCGGCCGCGAGTGCCACCGGCGCGCCGGCAAGGCCGAGCCGCTCCGCCCGCATCGAGATCTGCCCTGCCGCCTCCTCGCCCGAGACGTAGATCACCTTGTGACCGGCCGCCCCGTATCGGGCCGCGGCCTGCAGCAGCAGGGTGGACTTTCCGATCCCCGGATCGCCGCCGACGAGCACCGCCGAACCGGCGACGAGGCCGCCGCCGAGGGCCCGGTCGAGCTCGCCGATGCCGGTGGCGAGCCGCTCGGGGCTCCGCTCGCCCCCTCCGAGCGCGACGAGCGGCACCTTGCGGGTGGAGATCGGCCGCGGCCCCGGCCCGGCAAGGGGGGCGGTGTCCTCCTCGATGGTGTTCCAGGCGCCGCAGGCATCGCAGCGACCGGCCCATTTGGCATGGACGGTTCCGCATTCGCGGCAGACATGGCGGCGCTTCGGGCGGCTCATGGCGTCTTCTCCAGCCAGACTTCGGTGGCATGGGCAACGAGCAGCGACAGCAGCACCGATCCCGAGAAGAGCCACAGCCCCCAGGCGGTTTCCACCGTCACCCGCCCGGCATCCTTCACCACGACGACATAGAGGGCAACAAGGAACATGTCGGCCATGGCCAGCCGGCCGAGCAGATGCAGCGCCGGCAGGGCCCGCCGGTCGAGCCAGCCGACGTGAAGGAGCGCGAGCCCCAGCGTCTTGGCCATCGGCGCGAAGAGGGCAAGGAAGGTGACGAGGAGCGCCAGCGCGGGGTCGCTCTCCCACAGGGTCTGGAGCGAGGAGAGGATCGAGATCTCGCCGAGGCCGAACCAGGTGACGAGCCCGGCCCGGAGCACGGGTGCGAACCAGCTCACCGGAAAGAGGACGAGAAGGGCGAGATTGGCAAGGAGAAGGGGCAGGGGGGCGCGCATCGCTCAGCCCTCCGCGCACCGGCCATGCCGGCAGGGGGCGGCCTGGCAGGCGACGGTGCAGCCGGCGGAGCCGCTCCTTCCGCCTGCACCGGAGGAGAGGGGAGCGGCACTGCCCGGCCCGGAGAAGGCGCCCCGGTTGCGGGAAAGGCCGCTCCGGGCGGCCGCGGCAGTGGCCGGGATGCATGGCCGCGGTATGGCGCCCGTGTCCTGCCCACCGCCCTTCATCCCGTCCCCTCGACGTGAATCGGCCCCTCGGGCGCTCCCCGGACGAACTGGGTGACATAGGGATCGCCCGGCTCGTCGAGCTGCGCCACCGGCCCGGTCCAGCGGATCACCCCTTCATGGAGCATCGACACCCGGTCGGCGATGGTCCGCACCGACACCATGTCATGGGTGATGGTGACGGCCGTGGCCCCGGTTTCGCCCACGATCGAGCGGATCAGCCGGTTGATGACCCCGGCCATGATCGGGTCGAGCCCGGTCGTCGGCTCGTCGAAGAAGATGATCGAAGGCGCATGGGCGATGGCGCGGGCGAGGCCGACGCGCTTCTGCATGCCACCGGAAAGCTCGGCCGGGTATAGATCGGCGGTTTCGGGGCCGAGGCCGACGCGCGCCAGCTTCTCGATGGCGATCTCCCGGGCACGGGCACGGTCGATCCGCTCGTCCTCGCCGCGCAGGAGGCGGAAGGCGACGTTTTCCCACACCGGCAGGCTGTCGAAGAGCGCGCCGCCCTGAAACAGCATGCCGACCCGGCGCATCACCTCGGGGCGGGTGGCGCGCGAAAGCGGGATCCCGTCGATGACGATGCGTCCTCCATCGGCGGGGATGAGCCCGATCAGGCACTTGACGAGCACCGACTTGCCCGAGCCCGACCCGCCGATGATGACGCGGCTCTCGCCCCGCCGGATGGCGAGATCGACGCCCCGGAGCACCCGCTTCCTGCCGAAGGCGCGGGTGACGCCCTCGGCTCGGATCATGATGTCGTCGCGGGTTCGTTCGGTCATGCGGCCCCTCTCCCGGCTGCGATGCGGCGCCGTCAGACGCTGAAGAAGAATTCAGTCAGGATGTAGTTGGTGGCGAGGATCAGCACCGAGGCGGTGACGACCGCCAGGGTCGTCGCCCGGCCGACGCCGCTGGCGCCACGGCCCGAATGCATCCCCTGATGGCAGCCCATCAGCGCGATGATGAAGCCGAAGACGGCGGCCTTGACGAGCCCCGAGATCACGTCGCCGCTCTCCAGAAAGTCGATCGTGTTGCGCAGATAGACTGCGGAGCTGAAATCCAGCCGGGTGATGGCGACGATCCAGCCGCCGAAGATCCCGAGGATGTCGGCCACCGCCACGAGGAGCGGCAGGGCCAGGGTGGCGGCAAGAAGCCGCGGCGCGACGAGATATTTCATCGGACTGGTCGAGAGGGTGACGAGGGCATCGATCTGCTCGGTGACCTTCATCGTGCCGATCTCGGCGGCGATGGCCGAAGCGACACGACCCGCCACCATCAGCCCGCCAAGCACCGGGCCGAGCTCGCGGACGATGCCGATGGCGACGATCGAGGGCACGATCTGTTCGCCGTTGAAGCGGGCGCCGCCGGCATAGGTCTGCAGGGCCAGCGCGCCGCCGGTGAAGATCGCCGTCAGCCCCACCACGGGCAGGGAATAGTAACCGATGAACAGAAAGGCGCGCAGGAACTCGCGCCCGTAGAAGGGCGGCTGGAAGAGGGCGGCCACTCCCCGGCTGCCGAAGACGGCAATGCGCCCCGTGCCGGCAAGAAAGGCGAGGGTGGAACGGCCGATGGCGGCAAGCGGGTTCACGCGCGGCCCTCCTTCGTCGGCCTCTTTTCGCGCCAGATCCGGCGATAGCGCCGGCCGAGGGCGGTGAGGATCTCGTAGCCGATCGTGCCGGCATCGGCGGCCAGATCGTCGATCGACTGATGCGGCCCGAGAAGCTCGAACAGACCGGGCACCTCTTTCAGGTGGCTGACATCGACGGTGAGAAGATCCATCGACACCCGGCCCGCGAGCGGGCAGGGGATGCCGTCGGCGAAGACCCGGCCACGATTGCTCAGCGAGCGGAGAATGCCGTCGGCATAGCCGCCCGAGAGCGTGGCGATGGTGGCGGGCCGGTCGGCCTGCCAGCTCGCCGAATAGCCCACCGCCTCGCCCGGGGCGAGCGCCCGGGTCTGCACGAGCGGCAGGTCGAGCCGCACCACGGGGCGCGCCTCGGCGAAGGGTCGTCCGCCATAAAGGCCGATGCCGGGGCGCACCAGATCGAAATGGTATTCGGAGCCGAGCAGGATGCCGCCGGTGGCGGCGAGCGAGAGCGGCGCATCGAAACCGCGTGCCATCTCGCGGAAGGCGGCAAGCTGGCGGCCATTCATGGGGTGATCGGGTTCGTCGGCGCAGGCGAGATGGCTCATGACCAGCCGGGGCGCACCGGGCAGGGCCGCCCGCAGAAGACCGATCTCCTCGGGCTCGATGCCGAGCCGGTTCATTCCGCTGTCGAGCTGCAGGCCGAAGGGATGGCCGGGCAGGGTGGCGACATGGCGCCGCAGCTGCTCGGGCGAGTTGACAAGCGGCACGAGATCGGCATCGGCCAGAAGCGGCCCGTCCCCTTCCATGTGCCCGGAGAAGACGAAGATCTCCGGTCCGGGGCCGAGCACGCGGCGCAAGGAGGCGCCTTCCTCGGCCAGGGCGACGAAGAAGCGCCGCGCCCCTGCGGCCGCAAGCGCCGGAGCGACCTTCTCCATGCCGAGCCCGTAGGCGTCGGCCTTGACCACCGCCCCGGTTTCGACCGTGGCGGCGGAACGCGCATCGAGCGCGCGCCAGTTGGCGCGAATCGCGTCGAGATCGATCTCGAGAATGGCCTCGGCCACGCCTGCCTCCCCGGTCCTGCCGTCGGTGCCCGTCACAGGGGTTTTGCGGGGGCAGGGGAGCAAGGTCAAGCCTCGGAAAGCCGGAAGGCGGGGAAAGCGCGATCGGGGTCGTCTTCCCGCTCCGGAAGAACCCGGAAGAAGAGAAGGCGCCGGATCGGCCGCGAACGCACCGGGAGAGCCGGCGCTTCTTCCCCCGGGATTTCTCTCCGATTTCCGGGCGCGGCAGGCGGGGCAGGGGCGGGACGGGATTTCCCGCCGCTCCCGCGGCATCGATTGCCCTCCCCCGTCTTTCCCCGGCCTTTCCGCCTTCATGCTCCGCCGACCCGCGGCGGGCGCGGCGCAAGGGCACTGTCGTGGCCTGTCAGGGGCCGAACTCGTCGGCGTCGGCATGGCGCGGATCAGCCCCCACGGGGCCCTGCGCCGCGATCTCCTCATAGCCTTCGGGCGCGCGATCATAGAAGCGGGTGAAGGTGCCGTCGAAGGCCAGCTCCACCGTGCCGATCGGCCCGTGGCGCTGCTTGCCGATGATGATCTCGGCCTTGCCGTGCACCTGCTCCATGATCTGCTGCCATTTCAGGAAAGCGTCGTGGTCGCTCTCCGAGGGCTTCTCGCGTTCGCGGTAGTATTCTTCGCGAAAGACGAACATCACCACGTCGGCATCCTGTTCGATCGAGCCCGATTCGCGCAGATCCGACAGCTGCGGCCGCTTGTCCTCGCGGCTTTCGACCTGGCGCGAGAGCTGGGAGAGGGCGACCACGGGGATGTCGAGCTCCTTGGCGATGGCCTTGAGCCCCTGGGTGATTTCCGAAACCTCCTGCACGCGCCCGTCGGAAGGGCGGGACGAGGAGGGGCGGGCGAGCTGGAGATAGTCGATGAACAGCACGTCGAGCCCGTGGGTGCGCTTGAGCCGCCGCGCACGGGCCGCGATCTGGCCGATGGTGAGGGCCGGCGTGTCGTCGATGTAGAGCGGGCTCTTCTCGAGCTCCTGCGCCGCCCGGATCAGCCGGCGGAACTCCTCCTCGTCCATCGTGCCCTTGCGGATCCTGTCCGAAGGCACGCGGGCCGCTTCCGACAGGATCCGGGCGGCCAGCTGTTCGGACGACATCTCGAGCGAGAAGAAGCCGACCACGCCGCCGGCCACCGTCTTGCGGTTGCCGTGATCGTCGATCTCGGTGCGGTGATTGCGGGCGATGTTGAAGGCGATGTTGGTGGCAAGGGCGGTCTTGCCCATCGAGGGGCGCCCGGCGAGGATGAGCAGGTCCGACTTGTGAAGCCCGCCGAGCTTGTCGTCGAGCGCGCGAAGACCGGTGGAAATGCCGGCAAGATGGCCGTCGCGCCTGTAGGCGGCATGGGCGACATCGACCGCCTCGCGCAGCGCTTGGGCGAAGGACACGAAACCGCGGGCGACATGGCCCTTCTCCGCAAGTGCGTAGAGCTTGCGTTCGGCCTCGGTGATGAGCCCCTCAGCCTCGTCCCCGACCTCGATGCGCCGCGCCTGGTCGGCAAGATCGGTGCCAAGGGCGATGAGCTCGCGCCGCAGGGCCAGATCGCGGATCATCTCGGCATAGTCGCGGGCGGCGAAGATCGAGATCGAGGCCCCGGCAAGGCGCGCGAGATAGGCCGGCCCGCCGAGCTCGGCGAGGCCCGGATCGTCCTCGACGAAGGGCTTGACCGTCACCGGCGAGGCCAGCGCTCCCGACTTGATGCGCTGGTCGATGATCTCGTAGAGCCGCCGATGGACCGGGTCGTAGAAATGCTCGGGCTGAAGGATGTCCTCGATCCGGGCATGGACTTCGTTGTTGACGAGGAGCGCGCCCAGGAGCGCCTGTTCCGCCTCGATCGAATGGGGCGCCGGGGACGCCGCTTCCGTCTCGCTTCCCGGAAGGGCGGGGATCTGCGGTTCGGTGTTCATGCGTCTCTGCCCGTCCTCATCTGCCCGTTCGTCGACAGGCGGCCCTTTGCCGGAAACCGCGCCTGCCGCCCCTGCGCTCTGGCTACGCCGCCCTCCAGGTCGCGCGCCTGGCGGGGCGCCCTCCCTGCACCCCGATCGACGGTCGGCCCCGCGGAACCCGAAGCGCGGCCTGCATCTTCGCGAATGCGCCCTGCGCCGCAAACGCGCAGACACGGCCCATGATGCGACCGTTCGCAGCAAGGCGGTGCGACCAGGGCCCCGTTATGCCGCGAGCAGGGCAAGGGCGCAATCTGGAAAGGCTGTGGACAAGCTGTGGACGGCGGGCGTGGCGGCCAGGGCACCGGTCGGCGGCATTTCCGGGACGGTCCGGACAGGCCGGGGGCATGACGGTGCACCGGGCAGGCGCCCCGGCGCGGCGGCCGGTTCGCGCTCAGTCTTCCTGCCGCATCCGCGCTTCCTGCCAGGCGAGGGGATCGTCGAGAAAACGCGCCACCTCGTCGAGCGTCGCCGCATCGAAGCGCCCCTGTTCGCGGGCGGCGGCGAGGACATGGGCCCATGTCGTCAGCCAGTGGAGCGTGACGCCCGCCGCGGCCAGCTTCTCGCGCGTGCCGGGGAAGATGTCGTAGAAGAAGACCACCGCCGTATGGTCGCAGCGGGCGCCGGTGGCGCGGATCGCCTCGACGAAGGAGATCTTGGAGCCGCCATCGGTGGTCAGATCCTCGACGAGGAGCACGTTCTGCCCTTCGTGCATCTCGCCCTCGATGCGGGCATTGCGGCCGTAGCCCTTGGGTTTCTTGCGCACGTAGCTCATGGGCAATGCCATTCGCTCGGCAAGGAGGGCGGCAAAGGGGATGCCCGCCGTCTCGCCGCCGGCGATGTTGTCGATCGCCTCGAAGCCGATCTCGCGACAGACGGTGGCGGCCATGAAATCCGTCACCGTGGTGCGGATCCGCGGATGGGAGATCAGCTTGCGGCAGTCGATGTAGCTCGGCGACGGCCGCCCCGAGGCCAGGGTGAAGGGCTCGGCGGCATTGAAGTGGACCGCACCGATCTCGAGCAGCATGCGGGCGGTGAGGGAGGCGATTTCCTCGCGGCTCGGAAAAGAGGTCATGGCGCGCTTTCCTGCGGATGAGGGTTCTCGTGCCGCGGATGGCGGCGGCGGACGGCTTCATGTCGATCGATTTGCCGGCCGATGCAAGGGGGCAGGGCGGCGCACGGCCGCGAAATGCCGACTTCCCGACCGGGAGCGGGCCTCTGGTCCGCAGGCGGCACGACGATCGGCAGCCGAAGCGAATCTTCCGGGAGCCAGGGGCAGGGCGCTCTCAGCCCGTCACCACATGCCAGCGGATCGGAAAGCCCGGATCGAACGGGACGACCTCGTCCTTTCCCGCCGCGATGCGCGCCGGCAGATCGAGAGGGGTGTCGCGCCGCTCGAGGGTAATCGTCTCCTCGGCGACCGGCAGACCGTACCAGCGGGCGCCATGGACCGAAACGAAGCCCGCAAGCCGGTTCAACGCACCGGCCTCGTCGAAGATCTGTGCCAGCAGCGGGATCGCCAGCGGTGCGGTGAAGATGCCGGCGCAGCCGCAGGCGCTCTCCTTGGCCGCGCGCGGATGGGGGGCGCTGTCGGTGCCGAGAAAGAAACGCGGATCCCCCGAGAGCGCCGCCTCGAGGAGCGCCACGCGATGCCGTTCCCGCTTGGCGACCGGCAGGCAATAGTAGTGCGGCCGGATCCCGCCTGCGAGGATGTGATTGCGGTTGATGACCAGATGATGGGCGGTCAGCGTGGCGGCGAGGTTGCCCTCGCTCGCCCGCACATAGGCCACACCTTCGGCCGTGGTGACATGTTCGAGGGTGATCCTCAGCTCCGGCAGACGGCGGCGCAGCGGGTCGAGCACCCGGTCGATGAAGACGGCCTCGCGATCGAAGATGTCGATCTCGGGATCCGTCACCTCGCCATGGATGCAGAGCGGCATGCCGATCTCGGCCAGGATCTCGAGAACGCCCGTCACCCGGTCGAGATCGCGCACCCCCGAGGCCGAATTGGTGGTGGCGCCGGCCGGGTAGAGCTTGACGGCCAGGGCATGGCCGGCCGCATGGGCGGCGCGAATGTCGGCCGGGTCGCTGTCTTCGGTGAGATAGAGCGTCATCAGCGGGGTGAAGCGGCTGTCCGCCGGCAAGGCCTTGCGGATCCGGTCGCGATAGGAAGCGGCTTCGGCGCCCGTCACCACCGGCGGCATCAGATTGGGCATCACGAGGGCACGGCCGAAATGGCGGGCGCTCTCGGGCGCAACGGCCGCGAGCATGGTACCGTCGCGCAGATGCAGGTGCCAGTCGTCGGGGCGGGGCAGGGTGATCCGGTCGGGGGTGTTCATCATGTCCTCGTCTTGCCTGCCGCCCCATAGCCGCCCGCGCGCCGCATTTCCAGATCCCGCGGCCCGGAACAACGCGCGCCCGCCGCATCGCGCACGGCCCGGACCGTCGGGGCGCAGATGGCAGATACCACCCGGAAAGCGGGAAGACACCGTGCGCGGCAGGGCCGGCGTTGCTCACGGCGCCCGTCAAGAGTTCGCATAAGATATATTATGTTAATAATCTGGAAAGTGGCGGTGGAACGAACGGGAAAGACGGTCTTGAAGCCTGTCGTTTTCCCTGCCGTTCTGGCCGTGACGTGAGGAAAAGTCCGGTAAAATCGTTGCTGATGCTTGAAAAATGGCATGTTTGTTAACCATACTTACCGCGAGTGCGGGCCTCCGCGGCCCGGAAACAAGGCCGGCCAACGGCCGGAAACTCCCGGAGAGCGGTTGAAAATGCTTTCAGTTCTTGTGGTTAATGGCCCGAACCTCAACCTTCTTGGCACCCGCCAACCCGAGGTGTATGGCCGTGTGACCCTGGCCGAGATCGAGGCCGATCTCGCGCAGCTGGCCGCCAGTCGCGGCGCAACTCTGGCCTTCTTCCAGTCGAACGGTGAAGGTGCGCTGATCGACGCCATTCATGCCGCCCGGGGCAAGCATGACGCCATCATCATCAACGCCGGCGCCTATACCCACAGCTCGATCGCGCTGATGGACGCGCTGGCCGCGGTCGATCTGCCGGTGATCGAGGTGCACCTGTCGAACATTCATGCCCGCGAGACGTTCCGCCGGCATTCCTACATCGCCCGCGTCGCCGTCGGCCAGATCACCGGCTTCGGCCCCTTCGGCTATCGGCTCGCGCTCGAGGCCGCGCTCGATCTGCTCGAACGACAGACCGCAAACGGCACGAAAGGACCCACGCCATGACCCTTTCATCCGTGCCGATCTCGGGACGTGCCGGCCCGGGCGGCTTCGACGTCATCCGGCGCCTTTCGGAACTGTTCCTCGCCCAGACCATCGATCAGGTCTGGGAGATGCACAAGGAGGCCATGCGCCATTACGGGTTCGACCGGCTGATCTACGCTTCCACCCGCCTCGCCTACGGGCAGGATTTCGACAGCTGGGACGACGCCCTCGTGCTCACCAGCCACGATCCGGCCTATGTCGATACCTTCTTCGGCAAGGGGCTGTTCGCCCACGCGCCGATGGTGCGCTGGACGATGGAGAACACCGGCGCCATCAGCTGGTCGCGCGTGCCCGATCTCATCGCGGCAGGCATGGCCCCGCCCCGGGCCCATGAGGTTCTGGAGCTCAACAGGCGCTTCGGCGTGGTCGCGGGCTATTCGATCAGCTTCAAGGAGATCTCGATGCGCGCCCGCGGCGGCATCGGCCTGTGCGCCCGCGAAGGGCTGAGCCAGGCCGATGTCGATGCCATCTGGGCCGCCCATGGCGAGGAAATCCTCGTCCTCAACAACGCGATGCATCTCAAGCTCGTCCACCTGCCCCATCAGGGGGCCGAGTGCAACCTGACCCAGCGCCAGCGCGAGGTGCTGCAATGGATCGCCGACGGCAAGTCGGTGCAGAACGTGGCAACGCTTCTCGGCGTCTCTCCGGCGACGGTCGAGAAGCACCTGCGGCTGGCCCGGGAGAATCTCAAGGTCGAGACCACCGCCCAGGCCGTTCTCAAGGCCGGCATGCTCAACCAGATCTTCGTCGATTTCGAACGCACCATCGTGGGCGACGACAGCGCCCTCAAGCGCAACCGCAAGGGCTGAGCCGATGGCGGGTGCCACGATGTCCCTGCCGGAGTGACGCAACGTCAGGACGATCCGAAGGCGCCTCCGCAGGTCCGGGTGGCAAAAGGTAGGGAAAACCTGACTGTGCCATGCCCCCACCGCCCCTTAGAGAGGAGGTGTTCCTTGAGTGGTGGCTTGGAACAGGATTGAAGGGCGCTCTTCCCCTGGAAGAGCGCCCTTTCCCTGTCGGGCGGTTCGGAGGCGTGCGGCAAAAGATGCACCGACCGAAAATGACGAGAGGAATACGCAGATGAAAAACGGGCGGCAGCACATTGTGCTGCCACCCGAATTCGTTTTTGCCGAAAAGGAGTGCCGCGCCTTCAGCCCTGCATCCTGGCGACTTCGGCGGCGAAATCCTCTTCCTTCTTATCGATCCCCTCGCCGACGGCGAAACGCTCGAAAGCGAGGATCTCGACACCGGCCTCCTCGGCCGCCTTGCCAACGGTGATGTCAGGGTTGATGACGAATTTCTGGTTGAGGAGGGTCACTTCCTCGAAGAACTTCTTCATCCGCCCGGTGATCATCTTCTCGATCACCTGCTCGGGCTTGCCCGATTCGCGGGCCTGCTCGGTCAGCACCTGCTTCTCGCGCGCCACCACGGCCGGGTCGAGAGTCTCGGGCGACAGCGCCTGCGGCGAAGTGGCCGCGATGTGCATGGCGATCTGCTTGCCGATGCCGTTGTCCTCGCCCTTGAGCGCCACGAGCACGCCGATACGGCCGAGCCCCGGCGCGACGGCGCCGTGGACATAGGACGCCACCGCATCGCCCTCGATCTTCGCCATGCGCCGTAGCTGCATGTTCTCGCCGATCCTGGCGATCTTTTCGGTCAGGAGATCGGCCACGGTCATGCCGTCCACTTCCCTGCCCTTGAGATCCTCGAGATCCTCGGCAGCGAGCGCGGCCTCGGTGATCTTGCGGACCATCTCCTGGAATTCCTCGTTCTTGGCGACGAAATCGGTCTCGGAGTTGACCTCGACCGCCACGCCCTTGCCGCCCTCGACGGCGACGCCCACCAGGCCTTCGGCGGCGGTGCGGCCCGACTTCTTGGCCGCCTTGGCAAGGCCCTTGGTGCGCAGCCAGTCGATGGCGGCTTCCATGTCGCCGCCGGTCTCCACCAGAGCCTTCTTGGCGTCCATCATGCCTGCGCCGGTCTTGTCGCGCAGTTCCTTCACCATGCTTGCGGTAACAGCCATTGCTCTTCTCCTGAATTGTATCGGCCCGTCATCTCGGCCCGGGCCGGGCCTCTTTTCCCGTTCGGCGCGCGCGTTCGGTCATCGCAGGAACCGGGCTGCGGCCGGGGCGTTCGCATGGGAGCCCGGGCCTGTCTCCCCTGCCCCTCCATCCGCGGAAGGGCGAGCGGGAGAAAAGCCCCTGCCCGCCTCCCATCGTCCCGGGCGCGCCCGGCTGGCGCCGCCCCGCGCTCAGCCTTCGGCCGGCCTTGCCGCTTCGGCGTCGCTCCCGGCCGCGGCAGTTGCAGCGTTCTCGGCGTTCGCCCCTTCGGCAGGCGTTTCCCCGGCCGAAGTTTCCTCGCTCAGAGCTTCCTCGGCCGGCGCCTCCTCGAGCGCACCGATGTCGATGCCCTGCTGCCCGAGCTGCTCGGCCATGCCGTCGATCGCGGCACGCGCGGCAAGGTCGCAATAAAGCTCGATGGCCCGGATCGCGTCGTCATTGCCCGGAATGATGTAGTCGATGCCGTCGGGCGAAGCGTTGGTATCGACGATCGCCATCACCGGGATGCCGAGCTTGTTGGCCTCGGCCACGGCCAGATCCTCGCGGGTGACGTCGATCACGAACAGGAGGTCGGGCAGGCCGCCCATCTCGCGGATGCCGCCCAGCGTCATCTCGAGTTTTTCCTTCTTGCGCTCGAGCCGCAGCCGTTCCTTCTTGGTGAGACCTTCGGCCCCTTCCTCAAGCTGCGCCTCGATCTCGCGCAGCTTGTCGATCGAGCGGGAGATCGTCTGCCAGTTGGTGAGCGTGCCGCCGAGCCAGCGATAGTTCATGAAATACTGCGCCGAGCGCTCGGCCGCATTGCGGATCGGCTCGCGCGCCTGCCGCTTGGTGCCGACGAAGAGGATGCGCCCGCCCTTGGCGGTGGTGTCGCGAATCACCCGCAGCGCATGCTGCAGCATCGGCAGCGTCCGGGTGAGGTCGATGATGTGGATGCCGTTGCGCTCCCCGTAGATGTAGGGAGCCATCTTGGGATTCCAGCGCGAGGTCTGGTGACCGAAATGCACGCCAGCCTCGAGCAGCTGGCGCAAGGTGACTTCTGGAAGCGCCATTCTTCTGTCCTTTCCGGTTTCGCCTCGACGGGAGAGAGCACCATTGCCCAACCGGTGGGACATGCGGGATGTCTCCCCGCAAGCCCCGGTCCCGCCTGCGTCGGTGGCGGCCCTTTGCGGCATTCCCCGGCGCTTGTCAAGTCACGGGCGGGGTGGACGAGACGCCGGAAGATCGGGGCAAGCGCAACCGGCCGCGCCTCCTCGCTCCGGGCCGAAGACACCGAATCCACCACCGCCGCATCGGGCGCACCGATGGCCTCTCCCCGTTCGCGGGGCACTGGCGCGGATTGCCAGATACCGCGGCCCTGGCGGAAAGGTGCGCGGATGGCCTGTAAGCCGGATTCTGTACGGGTTTCCCCGTGACGGCCATTCATCTCGGCCTGCCGTTGCCGGCAGGCTCCTGCTGCCAACCCGGATCTCTCGGGGCGGAGCTCCCCTGCCGCAGGGCGGCGCGAGATCCCTATTCGGCATTGCTCCCGGTGGGGCTTGCCGTGCCGGCCCCGTCGCCGGGGCCGCGGTGCGCTCTTGCCGCACCGTTTCACCCTTGCCACGCGGTGCCTCCGCACCCGTTCGGCGGTCTGTTCTCTGTGGCGCTTTCCCTCGGGTTTCCCCGGCCGGGCGTTACCCGGCACCGTTGCTCCGTGGAGTCCGGACTTTCCTCACCCCCGTCCGCGGACGGGAGCGCGGCCGTCCGGCCATCCGCGCCCTGCCGATATGGGGGCGGCGGCCGCGTTGGTCAAGCGGAACCCGCCGCACCCTTGCCGCGGGCCGGCCAGCGGCGGGCGAGATCGGCCATGAAGGCCATGTCGTGCCCATCGAGCGGCCCCGATGCCGCCGGTCGGAAGCGCAGACGGAAGGCGGCCAGAAGCGCGTCGTCCTCCGCGTCGGGCGGATAGCCGAAACGCGCGGCCGCGGCGCGAAAGCCGGCCATGTCGGGCGGCTGGTCGGCGGAAGCGGCGCCTGGCCAGACAGAGAGCCCAGCCCGGGCGAGGCGGCGCCAGTCGAAGGCCGGGCCGGGGTCGCTCTTGCGCCCCGGGGCCATGTCGGAATGGGCGATGACGGCCTCGGGCGGCAGATCGTGCCGGGCGAGAATGTCGTCGAGGAGCCGCTCGAGCGCCGCCATCTGCCGGGCCGGGAAGGGAGGCAGGCCGCACAGGGGGCCGGGGTTGGCGATCTCGATGCCGATCGAACGCGAATTCACGTCCCCTGCCCCGCCCCAGCTGCCAGCGCCGGCATGCCAGGCACGCATCTCCTCGGCCACCAGATGATGAATGGTGCCGTCCTCGGAAACGAGGTAGTGAGCCGACACTTCCGACCGGGGATCGCAGAGCCGCTGGAGTGCCGCTTCGGCGCTTGCCATCGCCGTATGATGCAGCACCACGAGTTCGACACCCGCCCCGCCGCGGCGCGGTCCGAAATTGGGTGAAGGGTGCCAGAGCGTGTCGGCCATCGGATCTCCCCGGAAGCGGATCTTTCCTGCCGGCTTTCAACCACCCCGCCAGTGCCGGTTGCGCCATGCCCATCATGGCGACCGGCGCGCCCCTTGTCGATCCGCCGCCTGCCGGGCCGGAGCCGCACGTTCGGAAGGCTCGGCCGTCTCCCGCGGACGAAGAGGGAAGCGCGCGGCTTTCCGTCATGCTCGCGGTCCGGCGCTGCCGACTCGAGGCAACGAGGCGCAGCTGCCCGTGGTCCCCCGGCAGTCGCGGGGCGGAGGGGGGCTTCGGGGTGCGGTGGCGCAGTGGCAGAGGCGGGGGCGGCAGAGGCCGCGAGACTGCGATCCGTCTCCCGCGCAACCTCGGGGCTGCGGCGTCCGAACGAAAGGCGGGCACGGGGCTGGGCAACAGCCCTTCTCGGACGTTCACAGTCTCGAAGCGGCAATCACCGCGCCGTCACGCCACGGGCACCGCCCTTTCCGCCGCGATGCCGGGGGCGGCGGATCTCCTCATCCCTTCCACCACGGGCTGGGGGCGCCGTCGAACCCGGCGCGCTCCTCGAGGGCAAGGGCGATGTTCATCATCTCCCCCTCCTCCCAGGGACGGCCGATGAGCTGCAGCCCGAGGGGCAGCCCCTTCGCGTCGCGCCCCGCCGGCACCGAGATTCCGGGCAGGCCGGCAAGATTGACCGGCACGGTGAAGATGTCGTTGAGATACATCTCGACCGGATCGTCCTGCCCCTTCTCGCCGAGAGCGAAGGCCGTAGACGGGGTCGCCGGTGTCAGGACCGCATCGATGCCGCTTGCGAAGGCCTGTTCGAAATCGCGCCGGATGAGGGTGCGGACCTTGCGGGCGCGGTTGTAGTAGGCGTCGTAATAGCCGGCCGAGAGCACATAGGTGCCGATCATCACCCGCCGCTTCACCTCGTCGCCGAACCCTTCTGCGCGGGTCTTCTCGTACATCTCGACGATCCCTTCGCCCGGCGCCAGCTTCGCCCGGTGGCCGTAGCGCACGCCGTCGTAACGGGCGAGGTTGGAGGAGGCCTCCGCCGGGGCGATGACGTAATAGGCCGGCAGGGCGTATTTCGTGTGCGGCAGCGAAATGTCGACGATCTCGGCGCCGGCATCGCGCAGCATGTCGATGCCGGCCTGCCACAGCGCCTCGATCCCGGCCGACATTCCCTCGACCCGGTATTCCTTCGGGATGCCGATGCGCCGGCCGCGGATGTCACCGGTCAGCATGGCCTCGAAGTCAGGCACGGGACGGGGGGCGGAGGTCGAATCCCTCGGATCTTCCCCAGCCATCGCCTGCAGCATGATCGCCGCATCGCGCACCGAGCGCGTCATCGGCCCGGCCTGGTCGAGCGAGGAGGCGAAGGCGACGATGCCCCAGCGTGACACGCGGCCATAGGTCGGCTTGAGTCCGACGATACCGGTGAAGGCCGCCGGCTGGCGGATCGAGCCGCCGGTGTCGGTGCCGGTGGCCGCAAGGCAGAGCCGCGCTGCCACCGCCGCGGCCGAGCCGCCCGAGGAGCCGCCCGGGGTGAGCGGCCGCGAATCGCCCTCGGCGCGCCACGGGTTGATCGCCGGGCCGAAATGGCTGGTCTCGTTGGACGAGCCCATGGCGAACTCGTCCATGTTGAGCTTGCCAAGCATGACGGCGCCATCCTGCCAGAGCCGGGCCGTGACCGTGCTTTCATAGGGGGGGCGGAAATTGTCGAGGATCTTCGATGCCGCTTGGGTCCGCACCCCCTCGACGCAGAACAGATCCTTGATGCCGACGGGAATGCCGCACATCGCCGGCGCCGCCTCGCCCTCTGCCGCAAGCCGCGCATCGGCCGCATCGGCCATCGCCAGGGCCTTCTCGGCCGTCACCTCGACGAAGGCGCCGAGCGGCGCCGCCGCCTCGATCTCGGCGAGGCAGTCCTCCGTGATCTCCCGCGCGGTGATCTCGCCCTTGCGCAGCCGCGCCCGGGCCTCGGAAATGGTCAGACCGGCCAGCTCACCCATGCCTTACTCCACCACCTTGGGAACCACGAAGAAGCCCTCGCGGGCCATCGGCGCATTGGCGAGGATCCTGTCGGGATAGCCGCCATCGGTGACCTCGTCCCTGCGCTTCTTGAGCGTCATCGGCGTGACCGAGACCATCGGCTCGACGCCCTCGACATCGACCTCCATCAGCTGCTCGACGAAGCCGAGCACCGCCGAAAGCTCGCGTGCGAGATCGTCTAGCGCCTCCTCGGCAACGCCGATGCGGGCCAGATGCGCCACCTTGCGCGCCGTCTCCCTGTCGATCGACATGGCATCCATCCCCTGTCTCGTTGCGCCCCGGAGGGGCAGGGTCGGGCTCCATCTATCGCCCCCCTGCCCGATCCGCAAGGCGCGGCGCGCCCGGGGCGGAATTGCCCCCGGCTTGCCTGCGGGCCAGTGTGCGGTCATGGTCGGCGGAAATGCGGAGGAGGGACGAATGAAGGAACGCGGGATCGCCGTTGCCGTCATCCAGGAGCCGCCGGTGTGGCTCGATCTGGCCGCCTCGCTCGAGAAGGCGGCGGCGCTGGTGGAGAAGGCCGCGCAGGCCGAAGCGAAGCTCGTGGTCTTTCCCGAGGCCTGGCTGCCCGGCTACCCGTTCCATCTGTGGCAGCTTGCCGAAGGACGCGACGGCGAGGCGATCGCCGCACTCCACGCCCGGCTGCTGGCAAATTGCGTCAATCTTGCCCGCGACGATCTCGCCCCGCTCAGAAGGGCGGCGCGGGATCTCGGAGTCGTCATCGCCATCGGCCATCAGGAGATCGAGCCTGCCGCCTCGGCCGCGACCATCTACAATTCCCTTGCCGTGATCGACGCCGACGGCACGATCCGCAACAACCACCGCAAGCTGATGCCGACCGGCCCCGAGCGGCTCGCCTGGGGCATGGGCGACGGGCGCGGCCTTGCCGTGGTGGAAACGGCGGTCGGCCGGATCGGCGGGCTGATCTGCTGGGAGAACTACATGCCGCTCGCCCGGGCCGCCCTGATCGCCCAGGGGCCGGAGATCTGGCTCGCTCCGACCTGGGACACGGGGCGAAGCTGGCTCGCCACCCTGCAGCACATCGCCCGCGAGGCCGGCGCCTGGGTGATCGGCGCGTCAACACCGCTCGAAGCGGCCGACATTCCCGCCGACATACCCCATCGGGGCCGGATCCTGCCCCCGGGCGCCGGCTGGATCAATGCGGGCGACGGGGTGATCCATCGCCCCTTCGGCAAGCCGGTCGCGGGGCCGATGCACAAGGAAAAGGGCATTCTCACCGCCCGGATCGATCTCGACGAGGTGGCGCCGGCCCGCCGGCTGTTCGACGCCGCCGGCCATTATGCGCGCCCCGACATCTTCACCCTCACCGTCGATCGCCGCCCACGCCCGCCGGCACGTTTCGTCGATGCGCCAGGAAACGCAAGGGAGGAGCACTCCTGAGCGGAGGATCCGGGGCACCGCCGCGCCGACGGGGTCGATCGGCGGTGTCGAATGTGGCAGCGGCCGCCCTGCGCCGCGAAAGGCGTGTCCGCGGCTCGGGGCGCCCGCCTCCTTCCGGTCCCCGAAGATCACGGCGGACGCATTGCACTCCTTCCTTCGCCTCCGGCATTCCCATTGACAAGCGCCCGTCGCCGTTCCCATCTCGAGAGGGAAGGGCGGCCGCGGCTCGCGGTCCGTCAACGACAGCCAAAGGGAGGCGAAGATGAAGATCACCTGGCTCGGCCATGCCGGCTTTCGCATCGAGATCGAGGATGTCACGCTGCTCGTCGATCCGTGGCTGACCGACAACCCCTCCTTCCCGAAGAAATATCGTGGTGTCGCCATTGCCGGAGCGACCCATGTGCTCGTCAGCCACGGTCATTTCGACCATACCGCCGACGCGGTGGCCATCGCCCGGGAGCTCGGCATCCCCGTGGTGGGGATCTACGATCTCGTCACCTGGTGGGCCGAGACGGAAGGAATCGAGGCCGTCGGCTTCAACAAGGGCGGCACCGTGTCCCTCGGCAAGGCACGGGTGACGATGGTGAACGCGGTGCATTCCTCCTCGCTGCCGGCCGCGGCCGGGCCGGTCTATGCCGGCACCGAATCGGGCTACATGATCGCCGGCGAAGGCCATACGATCTACTTCTCGGGCGATACCGACGTGATGGCCGACATGGAGATCTTCAACGATCTGCACAAGCCCGACATCGGCATCCTCGCCGCCGGCGGCCATTTCACCATGGACATGAAACGGGCCGCCTGGGCCGCACGGCGCTTCTTCGACTTCAAATGGGTGATCCCCGGCCACTACCGCACCTTCCCGGTTCTCGAGCAGTCGGCGGAGGCATTGAAGGCGGGCCTGCCCGGCGTCGAGGTGCTGACGCCCGAGGTGATGGAAACCGTCGAGATCCCGCCGGCCGGCTGATCCCCAGCGCAGCCCCGGCGACGAAGCGGGACACCCGGCCGGACCCGGACGCCGCCGGGGCGCGATCGCATGGGCGTCCCTTCGGCCCGGCGGGAGGGGCGGCTCTCCTCACTCCGTTTCCCCTCCCCCCCGGCGGGCGGCGAAGAAGCGCCGCAAAAGGGCGGCGGCATCGGCTTCGGCAATGCCGTCATAGACATCGGGCGCGTGATGACATTGCGGATGGGTGAAGACCCGCGCCCCGTGGGCGACGCCGCCCGATTTGGGGTCGGCCGCGCCATAGTAGAGCCGGCGGATCCGGGCATGGGAGAGGGCGCCGGCGCACATGGCGCAAGGCTCGAGCGTCACATAGAGGTCGCACCCGTCGAGCCGCTCGCGACCGAGCGCCCGGGCGGCGGCGCGGATCGCCTCGATCTCGGCATGGGCAGTCGGGTCGGGGCCGGAGCGGGTGCGATTGCGGCCCCGGCCGACGATCCGTCCCTCATGGACCACCACCGCGCCGACCGGCACTTCACCCTCGGCCGCGGCCCGGCGCGCTTCCTCGAGGGCCGCCTCCATGAAGCTCGCGAAGTTTCCCGTCATCCCGTCGATACGCTCATGGCCGTTGCCCGGTGCCATTCCAGCTCTCCCGCATCATCCGCGCCGTGGCATCGGGAAGCTCTTGCCTTTTCCCGCCGCTTCTCTAGGTGAAGGACATGAACGGAAAACCCCGAAGCGACAAGCGCCCGCCCCGTCCGCCGGCCCGCCCTGTCACGGGCGCCGACCGGCCCGCAGGAAGCGAACGCATCGCCCGGCGCATCGCCCGTGCCGGCGTCGCCTCGCGCCGCGAAGCCGAGCGCATGATCGTCGCCGGGCGCGTCCGGGTCAATGGCCGCCGGATCGATACGCCGGCCCTCAACGTCACCCCGGCCGATCGCATCGAGATCGACGAGCAGCCCCTGCCGGAGATCGCGCCCGTGCGGCTGTGGCGCTATCACAAGCCGGCCGGGCTCGTCACCACCGAGCGCGACGAGAAGGGGCGCCCCACCATCTTCGAACGCCTGCCCGGGGATCTGCCGCGGGTGTTGACGATAGGGCGGCTCGACATCAATTCCGAGGGGCTCCTGCTCCTGACCAACGACGGCGCCCTCAAGCGCCGTCTCGAGCTGCCCGCGACCGGCTGGCTGCGCAAGTATCGCGTGCGGGTTCATGGCAAGCCGACCGACGCGCTGCTGACGCCGCTCCGGGAAGGCATCGAGATCGACGGGGAGCGCTTCCAGCCGATGGAGGTCGTTCTCGATCGCCAGCAGGGCAGCAACGCCTGGCTGACGGTGGGGCTGCGCGAAGGGCGCAAACGCGAGATCCGCCGCGCCTTCGCCGCACTCGGCCTGCCGGTCAACCGGCTGATCCGCGTCTCCTACGGCCCGTTCCAGCTCGGAGATCTGCCGAAAGGGGCGGTGGCCGAGATCCGCCCCCGAGTACTGCGCGACCAGCTCGGCCCGCTTCTCGAGCGCGACCCCGCCCCTGCACGGGCGGCCCGGCGGCGGGCCCGCAAGCCTGGCAGGAACGGAGCGTCCCGAAAGAGCGATTGACCGGCCCGCCCGCTGCGGCGCATCGGCATGTCGCATCTCCCCGGGCAGGGCTTCCCCTTCCCTCGCCGCTCTGCCTATGATGGTGCGCGAAGCGCCCGGCGTCTCCGTCCGGTGCGCGCGTTTCCCGTTGGCGCCGGACAGGGCCGGCTATTGCATGGTGGACCCGAAGAGTGACGATTCTGCATGTATCGATCGACGATGGTGCCGCCGCTTTCCGTTCCGCCGGTGCGCACTGGAGCGAGCCCGGGGCGGAAACGCCCGAAGGAGCGCAGGAATGAACGGCCGCCTGCTCCGGGTCGCGGCCCTGGCCGTCCTCGGTTTTCTGGCCGCCTGTTCCGAGGCCGGCCTCATGCGGTCGCCCTCCCCGGCGCCGCAAGGCCCCGCTCCCGCCGCCTCTCCGGGCCAGAGCCCCGAACTCAGACGCTATTATGCCGCGGTCGAAAAGCGGTTGCTCGCCCAGGGGCTGATGCGGACCGACCGCGAAGTGGCCTCGGCCCCCGTCACGGTCGATCGGCTGGTGCGGGACTTCATCCGCATCGCGCTCCGGGACGAATACACCTTCCGTGGCGGACGTTTCCTCCAGAAGGAAAACGTCAGCTATCTGCGACGCTGGCAGACGCCGATTCGCATGGCCGTGATCCACGGCCCTTCGGTCGCGCCCGCCGAACGGGCCCGCGACCTTGCCGAGATCCGCCGCTTCACGCAGCGGCTCGTGCGGCTGACCGGCGTGCCGATCAGCCTCGTGGCCGCAAGCGACCGGCCGAATTTCCTCGTTCTGGTGCTCGGTGCGCAGGAGCAGAAGACTCTCGGGCCGCGCATCGTTCGCCGGCTGATGCCGGTTCTGGGTGACAGCGTGATCCGCGAGATGTTCTCGACGCCCCGCTCGATCTTCTGTGCGGCCTATGTCACTTCCGCGCCCGAAGCGCCGCGCGGCGTCTATACCCACGGCGCCGTCATCATCAAGGCCGAGCATCCGTGGCTGATGCGCCAGTCCTGCATTCACGAGGAGCTGGCCCAGTCCATGGGGCTGCCCAACGACAGCCCCGAAGCACGCCCCTCGATCTTCAACGACGACGAGGAATTCGCCCTCCTCACCCGGCATGACGAGCTGCTCCTGCGCATCCTCTACGATCCGCACCTGAGACCCGGCATGACGGCCGCAGAGGCCCGGCCGATCGTCGAGAAGATCGCCCGCGAACTGCTGGCAAGGGGCGCCTAGAAGGCAGGCGCCGCCTTGCGCCCCTGCGGGGCACGACACGGCAATGCAGACCCTGCCCGCCCCTGCCGGGCGGGCAGGAAGCGTCAACCGGCGCTACTTTTCGCCGACCCGCCGGATGCGACCTTCGACCGGCGTCTTCACCCCGCCCACGGCCTCGATGTAGCGCATCACGTCATTGGCCATCAGCGTGCCGTTGCCGGCATCGACCAGCACCCGGCCGCCGCCGAGGGCGCCATAGCCGTCGCCGCCGCGCAGCATATAGTCGTTGGTCGCGACCTTGTAGAGCCGGTCCGGCTCGAGCGGCTGTCCGTTCACGGCCACCGACACCACGCGCCGGCCCGGCGGAGCGGCCGGATCCCACACCACCGTCAGTCCCGATACCTGGGGGAACCGCCCTGCTCCCTTCTCGACCTGGCTGAAGCCGTTTTCGAGGGCGGCCAGGACCTGCGAGCCGGGGATCTCGGTGACGACGGTCTTGTTGCCGAAGGGCAGTTCGGTGAGGATGTCCTTGCGGGTGAGCACGGTGCCGGGCTCATAGGTGCGATCGCCGCGGATGCCGCCGCCATTGGTGATGGCGATGTCCGCCCCGGTGGCCCAGCGCATGGCGTCGGCCACGAGATCACCCATCGTCGTCTCGACCGAACGGACCATCGCCCGGCGCGAATCGAGCGGCACCTCGGTCCTGCCGACCGGCACGGACAGGCTCTCGTCGAGCCTGGCGCGGTAGGCTTCGACGAGCTTCTCCGTCTCCGGGTCGGGCGCGACGGCAGCGGTGTCGATGAAGCGGAAGCGCGGCACCCATTTCACCTTCCGCTTGCCGTGCTTCTCGCCGATGGTGACGTAGAGATCCAGGGGCACGAGGAACCTGCCGTCGATCCCGGTCTCGACATAGGCGGTCCTGCCGTCATACCAGCTGCCGATGGCGTGATCGTCCCCCGAGACGATCACGTCGAACGCATGGCTCCCGATCAGCGCCCGGTCGTTCTGCCGGTCGGTCTGCACCACGCCGATGACGAGATCGGCCCCCTTGCCGCGCGCTTGCTTCGCGGCGGCAAGCGCCGTCTCGACCGTCGGCAGGAAGACGAGATCGCCCGAGGAGGAGACGATCGGCGTCGTGTCCTGGGCGACGGGAACGAGCGCGATCTTCAGCCCCGCCATTTCCTTCCACGTCACCCCGCCGAGACCGGGCACGGAGCTGCCGTCCTTCCGGCGGATGTTGATCGCCGCCCAGGGGTATTTCGATTCCTTCATCCGCTGGAGGAAGACCTCGGGGCCGAAGTCGAATTCGTGGTTGCCGGGCACGGCGAGATCGAAGGGCACGACATTGGTGAGGGCGATCATGTTGGCGCCCTTGTCGATTCCCGACAGGATCGAGGGCGAGAGCATGTCCCCGTCCATCACGTAGAGCGTGTTCGGGTTGGCCGCGCGCTCGGCCCGGGCCACGGCGTTGAGCCGGGCGACACCGCCGCGGCCCTTGCGAGCGTCGAAGTCGTAGATGTCCCCGACACCCAGAATCGTGATCCGGATCGGTTCGCCAGCCCGTGCCGGACCGGCCGAAGGCGAAATGGCCGCGCCAAGGCCGAGCGCGAGCGCGGCCAGGACGAGGCGCCTCGTCAAACGGAATGTCATTGCAATCTCCCTGTTCTCCCTGTGACGCCCGCGGTCGTGCGCCGCAGACGGCTCCCTCGCTCCACCGGTGGCGAAGCGGCGCTGTCAGCCTAGCCTCCCGTTGCGACAGGTCAAGCATGGCCCGCCTGACCCGCAGGGGTGCGCGTCCAGGTCGATTTCGCAAGGCACCGCCGACCCTCCTCGTCCGCCCGGCGCAGGACAGGCGCGGCGACGCCTCCCCTGCACCGCACCGCCGCCGAGGGCTCCGTCTTCACGACGTCCGGCGCTCCTCTCCACCCCCCGGAGACGGGGGCGCTTTCCGATCCCACGGGAAACCGGCGCCCTTTCCTGCATGAGAAAGGGGGCCCGAAGGCCCCCTTTCCCGTCATCCACGAACGGAATGACGCTTACATCATGCCGCCCATGTCGGGCATGCCGGCTCCGGCCGGCTGCTTGGGCTCGGGCTTCTCGGCCACCATGGCCTCGGTGGTGATCAGCAGGCCGGCCACCGAGGAGGCATCCTCGAGAGCGGTGCGCACCACCTTCGCCGGGTCGATCACGCCGAACTGGAACATGTCGCCATATTCCTCGGTCTGGGCGTTGAAGCCGAAGGCGGGATCGTCGTTCTCGCGCACCTTGCCGACCACCACGGCGCCGTCGATGCCGGCATTCTCGGCGATCTGGCGCATCGGCGCCTCGACGGCACGGCGCACGATCTTGATGCCGGCCTTCTGGTCCTCGTTCTCGGCCTTCACCTCGTCGAGGGCCGAAGCGGCACGCACGAGAGCCACGCCGCCACCGGGCACGATGCCTTCCTGCACGGCGGCCCGGGTCGCGTTGAGCGCGTCTTCCACCCGGTCCTTGCGCTCCTTGACCTCGACCTCGGTCGCACCGCCCACGCGGATCACGGCCACGCCGCCGGCGAGCTTGGCGAGGCGCTCCTGCAGCTTCTCGCGATCGTAGTCGGAGGTGGTCTCCTCGATCTGCTGCTTGATCTGCTTGATGCGCGCCTCGATCTCCGACTTGTCGCCCATGCCGTCGATGATGGTGGTCTCGTCCTTGGTGATCACCACCTTCTTGGCACGGCCGAGCATGTCGAGAGTGACGTTTTCGAGCTTCATGCCGAGCTCTTCGGACACGACCTGGCCGCCGGTCAGGATGGCGATGTCCTGCAGCATGGCCTTGCGGCGCTCACCGAAGCCCGGCGCCTTGACGGCCGCGACCTTGAGACCGCCGCGCAGCTTGTTGACCACGAGCGTGGCCAGCGCCTCGCCCTCGACATCCTCGGCGATGATGAGAAGCGGCTTGCCGGACTGGATCACCTGCTCGAGCAGCGGCACCAGCGGCTGCAGCGAGGAGATCTTCTTCTCGTGCAGCAGGATGTAGGCATCCTCGAGCTCGACGGTCATCTTGTCGGCATTGGTGACGAAATAGGGCGAGAGATAACCGCGATCGAACTGCATGCCCTCGACCACCTCGACTTCGGTCTCGAGACCCTTGTTCTCCTCGACGGTGATCACGCCCTCGTTGCCGACCTTCTGCATGGCTTCGGCGATCATCCGGCCGATCTGCTCCTCGCCATTGGCCGAGATGGTGCCGACCTGAGCGATTTCCTCGCTGTCCTTGACCTCGCGGGCCATCTCGCGGATCGCGGCCACCACCTTGGCGACGGCGTTGTCGATGCCGCGCTTGAGATCCATCGGGTTCATGCCGGCGGCGACCGACTTCATGCCCTCCTTGACGATGGACTGGGCCAGCACGGTCGCGGTGGTGGTGCCGTCACCGGCGGTGTCGTTGGTGCGGGAGGCGACCTCCTTCACCAGCTGGGCGCCCATGTTCTCGAACTTGTCCTCGAGCTCGATCTCCTTGGCGACCGACACGCCGTCCTTGGTGATGCGCGGCGCGCCGAAGGACTTCTCGAGCACGACGTTGCGCCCCTTCGGGCCGAGCGTCACCTTGACCGCATCGGCCAGGATGTTGACGCCCTTGAGCATGCGATCACGCGCGTCGCTGTTGAACTTGACTTCCTTTGCAGACATCTTCTGCTCCCTGAAATTCCGTGAATCCCGTTACCGAACCTGGCGATTCAGCATTCGGCAGTCCCCAAAGGCGACTGCCCGAATGGCATGGAGGCGATCACTCGACGATGCCGAGGATGTCGCTCTCCTTCATGATGAGGAATTCCTCCCCGTCGATCGTGACCTCGGTGCCCGACCACTTGCCGAACAGCACCCGGTCACCCGGCTTGACGGACATGGGAATGAGTTCACCGGAGTCCTTGCGGGCACCCTCGCCGACCGCAATGATCTCGCCTTCGGCCGGCTTCTCCTTCGCGGTGTCGGGAATGATCAGCCCGCCCTTGGTCTTCTCTTCGCTTTCGATACGGCGAACCAGCACACGATCGTGCAGCGGTTTGAATGCCATCTGGATCTCTCCTTCTGTTGAGTCCAACCCTTCGAGGCGTTGGCCCGGTGATGGCCGCCCGTTGTTGGCACTCACCACCACCGAGTGCTAACACACCGGCGATTTAGGAGTGTGCTCCATCCTTGTCAACAGCCGGCCGCCGAGAATTTTCGCCGATTTTTAGATGAAATCCGCCGAGGCCCGCCGATCCGCTGTCGGGTGGTATCGGGCCGGGGCGAGGCGGATCTCCTGCACCCCTGCCGAACGACGAGGGTGCCGGGCAAGCCGCACCGCCGCTTGTGCGGACCCTTCCCGGCAAGGAGGACGGCACCCTGTCGGCAGCCGCCGGACGGCGCCGCCTCCGGGAGGCTGCCGGCCGGACCAGCCGGCCGCATCCGGCGCCTTCTGCGACACGGTTCGCGGATCTTTCGGGCACGCGGCGATCATGCGGCCGATCGTCGGCGATCGGACCACCTCCTTTCCGGCGCGGACGATAGAGATTGCCGCCCGGAACGACGGCACCCCGCGCCTCGCCGGTCCGGCGTTCTCGCCATCCAGCCGCATTGCCGCCGCTGGCGCGGAGATGGTCGGGCTCGGCCTTCCCCCGGCACGGGCGCCCCGCGCCTCGGGCCTGCACCCCGGCTTTCCGCCCGATGGCCGTTCCCCGTCGATCGGAAATCCTGCCGCGGCGGCTCCCCGTGTCCTCAGCTTCCGGTCTCGCCGCCGACCCGGCGGCCTGCACTCTCCTGCCGGCGCGCCTCGATCGCATCCCAGATGCGGGCGGCGGCATTGATGCCGGTGAAGCGTTCGAGCTCCTGGATGCCGGTCGGCGAGGTGACGTTGATCTCGGTCAGCCAGTCGCCGATGATGTCGATGCCGACGAAGACCAGCCCCCGCTCGCGCAGGAGCGGGCCGATGCGGGCACAGATCTCGCGATCGCGGGCGTCGAGCTCGATCGGCTCGGGCCGGCCGCCCACATGCATGTTCGAGCGGGCCTCCCCGGCAGCCGGCACGCGGTTGATCGCCCCGACCGGCACCCCGTCCACCAGGATCACCCGCTTGTCGCCCGCCTTCACCTCGCCGAGATATTTCTGGACGATGAAGGGCTCGCGGCTCATGCCCGTGAAGAGCTCGTGCAGCGCGGCGAGATTGACGTCGTCGGCCGAGAGGCGGAACACCCCGGCCCCGCCATTGCCGTAGAGCGGCTTGAGGATGATGTCGCCGTGGCGGTCGCGGAAGGCGCGGACCTCCTCGAGATCGCGGGTGATCATGGTCGGCGGGGTCAGTTCGGGAAAGTCGAGCACCAGCAGCTTCTCGGGGGAATTGCGCACCCAGAAGGGATCATTGACCACGAGGGTCCGCGGATGGACGCGTTCGAGAAGATGGGTGGTGGTGATGTAGGCCATGTCGAAGGGGGGGTCCTGACGCAGGAGCACGACGTCGAACCGCGAGAGATCGACCCTCTCCCGCGGGCCGGCCTCGACATGGGCGCCCCGCTTGCGCCGCACCTTCACCCAGCGGCCGCGCGCGAACACCCGCCCCTCGTCGAAGACCAGATCCCCGGGCGTATGGACGAAGATCCGGTGCCCGCGGGTCTGCGCCTCCTCGGCGAGACGGAAGGTGCTGTCGGCATCGATATCGACCGCTTCGATCGGGTCCATCTGGATCGCCACCTCGAGACGCCCGCTCATCCGCATTCCTCCCCCGCGCCTGTCTTCCCGGCTTCCGGGCACCCTGTGGTCCTTGCCGCGCCCGGCCTCTGCCATGCCTCCTTTTCGCTTCCGTCGCCGCGGGACGCAAGAGCGTGCGGCCTGCCGACGCGGTCGCACCCGGCCGGCCCGGCTCGCGCTCCTTGCCGTTCACCGGTGTGAATGCCCCCGCCACAGGGCGACATGCGCGGGAAGGACAGCACGCACACAAACAAGGCTGCCTCCGAAACGCCCCGGCGCGGGGAAGGCACTGGCCCCGCACCCGGGCCGGCGCGAGGCGGACGAGACGGCCCGGACGCTCCCGCGGTTGTTTGCGGCGTCTTCCGTATCGCTACCTGATCGGGGAACGAAGGCGGTTCAGACCATCATCTCGGCCCCGAAGGCGTTTTCCAGCACCTGACAGTCGCCGTTGGCATCGACCAGCGCCACGTCGAAACGCATCGCTACCTCGAGCCTTCCCGCTTCCCGCATCAGGTAGTCGAGAGCGGCGTTCATGATCCGGCGCATCTGCCGCGGTTGCAGGCGCGCTCCGGCGAGGCCGTGTGAACGGGCCCGCTTGACCTCGACGAAGACGAGACATCCGTGCAGGCGGATCACGAGATCGATCTCGCCATGACGCGAGCGCCATCGACGGGCGACGAGCGCGCCGCCGGCCGCCTCGTACCAGGTCACGACCCGCTCCTCGGCCTCGAGCCCGCGCAGATATGCCGGGAGCCCGCCGCCGCGACGTTTCGCGGGCCACGCCCCCGGATGCACCCCCACCGCACATCCGCCTGCCGCTCCGGGATACACGCCCGTTTCACTCGTTGCCGTCATCCGTCCCTTCTCCTTGCCGCCGCCGCATTTCCAGCGCCTTCTGATAGATTCGCTTCCGTGGCAGTTTCAAAGTATCGGCGACAAACCTTGCCGAATCCTTAAGGCTCATCGAGGACAGCGCCGCGGCAAGCGCCTGCTCGATGGCCGTCTCGTCGACCCTTCCAGCCATCGGAGGGCCGACCAGAACCACCATCTCTCCCTTCAGAGGCCGGCCCTCTCCGCCTCGCGCCGCCACCTGTTCGACAAGCACTCCGAGATCCCCGCGCAGCACCTCCTCGTGCCGCTTCGTCAACTCGCGGGCAAGCACTGCCGGACGCGCGGCGCCGAGCACCGCCGCCATGTCCCGGAGCGCTTCCCCGATCCGGTGAGGGCTTTCGTGGAAGATCAGCGTGGCCGGCACGGCGGCAAGCTCCGCCAGCGCTGTCCGCCGGGCGGCCGACCTCGCCGGCAGGAAGCCCGCGAACAGGAAGCGGTCGGTCGGCAGCCCGGCCACCGTCAGCGCCGCGATCGCCGCCACCGGCCCCGGCACCGCATGGACCGGATGCCCCGCCGCAATCGCCTCCCGCACCAGCCGCAGCCCCGGGTCGGCCACGAGCGGCGTGCCGGCATCCGAGGCATAGGCGACCGACCGCCCTTCCGCGAGCGCGGCGAGCAGGCGGGGCCCGGCGCGTCCGGCGTTGTGATCGTGATAGGCGACGATCTCGCGCCCCGCCCGCGCAATGCCGTGGATGGTCATCAGCCGGCGGATCCGGCGCGTGTCCTCGGCGGCGACGAGGTCGGCTCCTCGCAGCACGTCGAGCGCCCGCAGGGTGATGTCGCGGGCATGGCCGATCGGCGTGGCCACGAGATGAAGCCCCGGCGGGATCGTCCGTGGCGGCTTCGCGTCCGTCTCGTCCATGCGTCCATCTCCCACCTTTGCTTGCCCCCATCTTTTGGCTAGAAAGCCGGGGAGGCATCATCGCCGGCCCATTCGAAACGAGCTGCAGGCGAAGGGCAAGCGGAAAGGCCCCGGGTTTCCCGCGGCATGCGCGCGGGGAGGCGGCCAGGGTAAGGGACAGGCCGCCGGGGCGCCGGGCGGAACCGGGGAACGGCGGCGCGGCGCATGGCATGGCGGGCCGAACTTCGGATGGCCGGCCCGGCAGGCAAGGGGCGACAGGCAAGGGGCGACAGGGCAGAGGGAGCGCACGAGATGACGGAACCGGCACCGGAAATTCACGAAGAATCGGGGCGCCCGACGCGGCGGCTCTTTCTCGCAGGGGCGGCGGCGTTTCTGAGCGGCTGCGAGATGCAGGCGCCGCAGATCGTCGCCCGGGGGCGGGTGAAGGCCGGGCTGCTCCTGCCCGGAGGCGGCGGCGACGCCCGCAACGCCGCCCTTGCCGAAGCGCTTGCAAATGCCGCCCGGATGGCCGCGAGCGATCTCGACCGGGTGACGGTCGATCTCGTGACGGGGGCGACCGCCGCGAAGCCGGAAGGCGCCGCCGCCGCGGCCCGCAGCCTTGCCGGACAGGGGGTGCAGGTCGCTCTGGGGCCGGTCTATTCGGCCACCTCGAAAGCCGCGGCCGCGGCGCTCGCCGGGCGCGGCATCAACACCCTTTCCTTCTCCAACAATCCCCGCATCGCCGGCGGCAACCTCTTCATTCTCGGCATCACCTTCGAAAGCACCGCCGGCGCCGTTCTCGCCGAGGGGCTGCGCGAGGGCCGGCAGCAGGCGATGCTCGTGCGGCCGCGCAACCTGCAGGGCAAGATCGCCGAGGAGGCCGTCGCCACCGTCGCCGGGCGGCTCGGCATGGCGCTCGCTCCCAGCCAGAGCTACACCTTTTCCCAGAAGGGCGTGATCGATGCCGTGCGTCCGATCGCCGATGCGGTGAAGGAATACGGCGTCGATCTCCTGCTCTTCGCCTCCGACACCGCCGGAGCGCTGCCGATCCTGGTCGAGCTTCTGCCCGAGAACGGCGTCGATCCTGCCGAGGTCCGGTTCGCCGGGCTCACCCGCTGGGACATCCCGCCCCAGACCCTGGCGCTCAAGGGGGTGCAGGGCGGCTGGTTCGCCTTGCCGGATCCTGCCTTCCATCAGCCCTTCGTCGATCGTTACAAGGCCCGTTACGGCACCCTGCCCCACCCGATCGCCGGGCTTGCCTATGACGGGGTGGCGGCCATCGGCGCGCTGGCGGGGAGCGGCCGGAGCGCGATTTCGAGAAAGGCACTGACCGATCCGGCTGGTTTCGTCGGCGTCAACGGGATCTTCCGCTTCCGTGCCGACGGCACCTGCGAACGCGGCCTCGCGGTCGCCACCATCCGCGACAGGAAGGTCGAGATCCTGACCCCGGCGCCGAGACGGTTCGACGATGCCACCGTCTGAAAGGACCCGCGCGCCCGCCCCTCTCCCCTCTGCCGGACAGGCCAGGGAGACTGCCGTGCCTCCGGTTGCGGCGGCGACGAGCGAGGTCGTTCCGGCCGCAGCGCGCAGAAAGACCGAAGGGAAGGAAACGACACCGATCGCGCCTTCTTCCGGAGGCGAATCGCGCGAGAATGGCGCCGCCCTGCCACCGCCCGAGGCACTGCTCGATCCGGCCGCGCTCGATGCGGCCATTGATGCGGCGGTCGAAGAGAAGGGGGCCGAGGCCGCGCGCCCAGAGGTGATCGGGATTCTCCGCACCGCCCATGACGAGGCCCGCACCGCCATCGCCCGCTCTCTCGAAGATGCGCCGCTGGCCGCCCGCGACGCCACGCGGCTCTACCCCCATCTGGCCGACAGCATCGTCCGCGCGCTCTTCCGCCATGCGACCGAGCATCTCTTTCCGTTGACGAGCCCGACCGAGGGCCAGCGGCTGGCGATCGTCGGCGTCGGCGGCTACGGGCGCGGCGAGATGGCGCCCTTTTCGGACATCGATCTGCTGTTCCTCCACCCCTACAAGCTGACCGCCTGGGCGGAAAACGTCGTCGAGAGCATGCTCTACATGATGTGGGATCTGGGGCTGAAGGTCGGTCATGCCGCCCGTTCGATCCCCGAGACGATCCACCGCGCGCAGGAAGACCACACCATCCGCACCGCCCTGCTCGAAAGCCGGCCGATCACGGGCGATGCGGCCCTTCTCGCCGAATTCGAGACCCGGCTCGAACAGGAGGTGTTCCGCAGGAACGTGGTGGAGTTCGTCGAGGCCAAGCTCGCCGAGCGCGAGGAGCGCCACCGGCGCAACGGCGGCCAGCGCTACGTTCTCGAGCCCAACGTCAAGGAGGGCAAGGGGGGGCTGCGCGATCTGCAGTCGCTCTTCTGGATCGCCAAGTACATCTACGGCGTGCGCGAGACGCGGGCACTGGTGCCGGCCGGGCTTCTCACGGAAGAGGAGTTCGAGACCTTCGAGGCCGCCTCCGATTTCCTGTGGACGGTGCGGGTCCATCTCCATCTCGTCGCCGGCCGGGCGACCGAGAAGCTCGCCTTCGACCGTCAGGTGGAAATCGCCGAGCGGCTCGGCTATCGCGACCGGCCGGGCCGGCGGGCGGTCGAACAGTTCATGCAGGACTATTTCCGCCACGCCACCCGCGTGGGCGATCTCACCCGCATCTTCCTCACGGCCCTCGAGGCGCGCCAGCTGAAGAAGGCGCCTTCCCTTGCGGCCCGCTTCCTGGCCGGGCGGCGGCAGCGCCGGCTCAACCTGCCCGCTTGGGCCGATATCCGCTCGGGCCGGCTCGACGTGGCCGACGAGGCCGCCTTTCTCGCCGATCCGCTCAATTTCCTGCGCCTGTTCGACGTCGCGCTGCGAACCGCCATCCTGCTGCATCCCGACGCCATGCGTCTTGTCGCCCGTCATCTCGACCGCATCGACGACGAGATGCGCCAAAGCCCCGAGGCCAACGCCCTGTTCCTGCGCATCCTCCTCGATCACGGTGACCCGGAGCGGGCGCTCCGGCGGATGAACGAGCTCGGCCTTCTCGGCGCCTTCCTGCCCGATTTCGGGCGCATCGTCTCGCTGATGCAGTTCAACATGTATCACCACTACACGGTGGACGAGCATACCATCCAGGCCGTCTCCCAGCTCCACCGGATCGAGAAGGGGGAACTCAAGGCGGAGCTGCCGGTCTCGAGCACCATCGTCGAGCAGGGGATCAACCGCCGGGTGCTTTATGTGGCAACTCTCCTGCACGACATCGGCAAGGGCCAGGAAGAGGACCACTCGGTTCTCGGGGCCCGCATCGCCGAGCGGCTCGCGCCGCGGCTCGGCCTCGACGAGGAGGAAAGTGCCCTCGTGGTCTGGCTGGTGCGGCATCATCTGCTGATGTCGGACGTGGCGCAGAAGCGCGATCTCTCCGATCCGGCGACGGTGCGCGAATTCGCCCGCACCGTCGGCTCGGTCCAGCGGCTCAAGCTTCTCCTGCTGCTCACCGTCGCCGACATCCGCGCCGTCGGCCCCGGCACGTGGAACGCGTGGAAGGCCCAGCTCCTGCGCGATCTCTACCATGCCACCCATGACGCGCTGACCGGCGGGGTCGAGCAATACGGGCTGGAGCGGCGGATCGACGAGGCACGGGCGGCGCTTTCCGAACGGTTGGCCGACTGGCCGCAGGAAAGGATCGCCCGCGAGCTCGAACGGCACTACCCGCCCTACTGGCAGGGACTTTCCACCGACGAGCACGCCACCTTCGCCCGCCTTCTCGACGGGATCACCGAAAGCGAGATCCGCCTCGACCTCACCCCGGCCCCGGACCGCGGCGCGACCCGCATCGCCTTCGCCCTGGCCGACCATCCGGGCCTCTTCGCCCGCCTTGCCGGGGCGCTGGCCCTCGCCGGCGCCAATGTCGTCGAGGCGCGGACCTATACCACCTCCGACGGCTACGCCACCGCCGCCTTCTGGGTGCAGGATGCGAGCGGCAAGCCCTACGGCAAGGAGCGCCGCACCCGGCTCGAGAAGATCCTTCGACGGATCCTCGCCGGCGAGATCGTCGCCGGTCGGGCCCTCGCCGAGAAGAGCCGCCTGCCGCGCCGCGAACGCCGCTTCACCGTGCCGACCTCGGTCAGCTTCGACAACGAGGGATCCGACATCTACACGATCGTCGAGATCGAGGCCCGCGACCGCCCCGGCCTGTTGCACGATCTCGCCCGCGCCCTGGCCGATGCCAACATGCGGATCCATTCGGCCGTCATCGCCACCTATGGCGAACAGGCGGTGGACAGCTTCTACGTGAAGGACCTCTTCGGTCTCAAGCTCACCTCGAAGGAACGACAGAAGAAGCTCGAGGAACGCATCCGCCAGGCGGTGGAACGGGGGGCCGCGGCCCTCGAAGAGGCATGAGGGCGCGCCCGTTCCGGCCCGGCGGCCGGTGCCGGCCGGCAAACGCCCGGCCGCCCCATCCGCGGCGCGGCGCCGCCGGCGCTTCCCTCCCTTCCCCGCATCGCCTCCGGGGGGAAAGCGCGCGATGATCTGCAACTTCTTCACCGTCGGCGGCTGGACGATGGCGAGCCGCATCCTCGGCTTCGTGCGCGACATCATGATCGCCGCCTTTCTCGGAGCCGGGCCTGTGGCCGAGGCCTTTCTCGTCGCCTTCTCGCTGCCCAACATGTTTCGCCGCTTCTTCGCAGAAGGGGCGTTCAACATGGCCTTCGTGCCACTGTTCTCGAAGAAGCTCGAGCGGGGAGAGGACGCGCTCGGCCTCGCGCGCGACGCCCTGGCCGCTCTCGGAGCCCTCCTGATCCTCCTCACCCTGATCGCCCAGCTCGCCATGCCCTTTCTGGTCCTGGCGATGGCGGCGGGGTTCGCCGCCGACGAAAGATTGCCGCTCGCCGTGCTCTATGGTCGCATCGCCTTTCCCTACATCCTCTTCATCTCGCTGGCGGCGCTGGCCTCGGGCGTGCTGAATGCGGCGGGGCGTTTCGCCGCCGCCGCGGCGGCGCCGGTGCTGCTCAACATCGTCTTCATCGCCGCGCTTCTCCTCGCCGACCAGGCCGGGCTCGACATGGGGCTCACCCTCGCCTGGGCGGTTCCCGTCGCGGGACTGCTGCAGTTCGCCCTCGTCTGGGAGGCGGCGCGCCGGGCCGGTTTCCTGCTCCTGCCGCGCCGGCCGCGGCGGACGGCGGATCTGCGGCGCCTTGCCGTCATCGCCGCGCCGGCGGCCCTGGCCGGTGGCGTGGTCCAGGTCAACCTGCTCGTCGGTCGGCAGGTGGCGAGCTTCTTCGACGGCGCCATCGCCTGGCTCAACTATGCCGACCGACTCTACCAGCTGCCGCTCGGCGTGGTCGGCATCGCCGTCGGCGTGGTGCTGCTGCCCGAGCTGTCGCGCCGGCTTGCCGCCGGGGACGAGAGCGCCCAGCAGGAGAGCTTCTCCCGGGCGACGGAATTCGCCCTCCTCCTGACCCTGCCCGCCGCCGCCGCCCTCCTCGCCATTCCCGATGTGCTGGTGCGCGGCCTTTTCGAGCGCGGCGCCTTCACCGCGGCCGACACCGCCCCCACCGCCGCCGCCCTGGCGGTCTATGCCGCGGGTCTGCCGGCCTTCGTTCTGCAGAAGGTGCTCCAGCCGCTCTTCTTCGCCCGCGAGAACACGGCGACCCCGTTCCGCTACGCCCTCGTCGCCCTCGTGGTGAACGCGGGGCTCGCCATCGGGCTCGCGCCGCTGATCGGCTATCTCGCCGCCGCTCTCGGCACCACCGGCGCCGGCTGGGCCATGGCCTGGCTGCTGTGGCGCGGCAGCCGCTCCATGGGCCGACCGGCCCGGGCCGATGCCCGCCTCGCCGGACGCCTGCCGCGAATCGCGCTTGCCGCGCTTCTTCTCGCCATGGGGCTGAAAGGCGGCGCGTTCCTTCTCGCCGGCTCCGGTCTCGATCCGGCCAGCCCCCCCGGCCTCGCCCTCCTCGTCTGCGGCGGCGGGCTGCTCTATCTCGCCCTTCTCGCGCTTGTCGGGGCGGCGCGGCCCGCCGAGATCCGCAGCATGCTGCACCGGCCGCGGCGGTGAGAATGCCGTGCTGAAGGCATGGCGCGCGGATCCCCGCCTTGTCGCCCGTGGCTTCCTCCGCTCATCTCTCAGCGTCGGCGCAGTCGCGTGATCCAGAGCCGCGCCCGCTCCCGCCCCACAGGGCTCAAGGCGAAGGCGAGCGCGAAACCCGTCACGAAACCGCCGAGATCGGCGATCCATTGCAGCGTGCCGCCGAAAAGGACGTTGAAGAGCAGCTGCACCCCGAGCAGGAAACCGATCAGCGAGAAGGCCCGCCAGCGGTTTTCGCCGATGCGTTCGAGCACCAGCCACATCACGAAGGTATAGGCCCCGATCAGTCCGTAGATGCCGGGAAACGCTCCCACGAGAACCTGCCGCTCATCGACGACGAGCGACCAGATCAGCGCCCCGGCCACCGCTGAGAGGAAGAAGATCGCCAGGAACGCGATCTGTCCCAGCGCTTCGGCCACCTGCTTGCCGATCGCCAGCAGGAAGACCACGGCGAAAAGGGCATGGGTGAAGCCGAGATGGAGGAGCGGATAGGTGAGAAGCCGCACGAGCTCGGGCCAGAGGATGACGTCATGGGCGCGCATCCAGTCGAACAGCGGATCGAACATGCCCCAGTCGCGAAGGGCGACGAGCCGCCAGCCGATGGCCGCGTCCCCGCCGAGAATGCCGTGCTCGCCGAGCGAGAACAGAAGCTCGATGCCGGCGATGACGACCGCGAGTCCCGTCACCACCGGCGGCAGCGGGTTGATCGGCGACTGGCTGTGTGACGACATCGGCTGCATCCTTTCTGCTTCTTCGGCGTCCCTTCCGTCGGCCCGGGCAACGGCCGGGAGACCCCGCCGACCTCTTCCGGTCTCCGCCGGCAGAGGCATTGACCCCATCGGGCGGCCCAGCCATAAGGCAGGCCACGGGCCGGGTCCACCCCGCCGCCGCACCGCCTCCGGCAAGGGGCGCGACGGCACCGGCCCTGCGGGCATGATCTGGAGAGACGGGATGAGCGAGACGGGTTTCAGGGAGCGGGTCTTCTCGGGCGTGCAGCCCTCGGGCAATCTCACCCTGGGCAACTATCTCGGGGCCATCCGCCGCTTCGTCGAGATGCAGGAAAGCGGCAAGGAAACCATCTATTGCGTGGTCGATCTGCACGCCATCACCGTCTGGCAGGATCCCGAGAAGCTCGACCGCGCCACCCGCGAGCTGACGGCGGGTTTTCTCGCCGCGGGGCTCGACCCGGATCGGTCGATCCTCTTCAACCAGTCGCAGGTGCCGGCCCATGCGGAGCTGGCCTGGATCTTCAACTGCGTCGCCCGCATGGGCTGGCTCAACCGCATGACCCAGTTCAAGGACAAGGCCGGCAAGAACCGCGAGAACGCCTCGGTCGGCCTTTTCGTCTATCCCAACCTGATGGCGGCCGACATCCTCGCCTATCACGCCACCCATGTGCCGGTGGGCGAGGACCAGAAGCAGCATCTCGAGCTCACGCGCGACATCGCCGCCAAGTTCAACCACGACTTCGCCGACCGCATCGCCGCGCTCGGCCTCGGCAAGGGGGACGAAGGCGGTTTCTTCCCCCTGCCCGAACCGGTGATCGAGGGCGCCGCGACGCGGGTGATGAGCCTGCGCGACGGCACGAAGAAGATGTCGAAATCCGACCCGTCGGACATGAGCCGCATCAACCTCGTGGACAGCGACGAGACGATCGCGAGGAAGATCCGCAAGGCCAAGACCGACCCCGAGCCCCTGCCCTCCGAACCCGCCGGTCTCGAAGGGCGGCCCGAGGCGAAGAACCTCGTCAACATCCTGGCCGCTCTCGAGGGGAAGAGCCCGGCGGCGGTGCTGGCCGAGCATGGCGGCAAGCCCTTCTCGGCCTTCAAGCCGGTGCTCGCCGAGGCGATCATCGCCGAGATCGGGCCGATCCGCGACCGCATGGCCGAGATTCTCGACGGCCCGGCCGAGATCGACCGCATCCTGGCCGAGGGCGCCGAGAGGGCCGAAGCCATTGCCGGGCCGATCGTCGATCAGGTGCATGACATCGTCGGCTTCGTGCGCTCGCGGCGGTGAACGTTCCTGGAAAGAGCAATGCAAACAGCCAACTATCGCGCATATCTCGACCGAGATGCACGATGGTGCCTTGCCGGCGGATGGATTCTTCCGGCATATCGATCCTGTTATCAGGTGGAAAGGCGGCATTCTTCATGTAATGAGCGAGATTCCAGACCCATTGTATTGATAGAATACAAAAATACACGAGCATATACGAGAGCCGGTTCGGTCTTCGCCATGCGGAAACGAAAAAGCCCGCTCCGAAATCGGGGCGGGCCAGTTCATCGGTTCAACGCCAGGGCTCTTCGGCCCGGTCGCTCGTGAACCTCAGGTCAGTCTTCGAGCTGCAGGTTGGCAGCCGAGGAGCGGCCGTCGCGGCCGGTCTCGAGATCGTAGCTGACCTTCTGGTTGTCGGCGAGGCCGGTCAGACCCGAACGCTCGACGGCGGAAATGTGGACGAACACGTCCTTGCCGCCATCATCGGGTTGAATGAAGCCGTAGCCCTTGGTGGTGTTGAACCATTTGACTGTGCCGGTCGCCATGCCGGATCTCCTTCTAGTCGAGTTCCCACCCACGATATTGCGGTGGGTCGGTGCAGCCAGATATCGGTCTTTCAGGCTGCCTCAGCCAGGAGGCGGTCGTGCCGAAAGTCTGTAGTCTGTCTTCACGAGGCAACATATCGGCGCCCGGGCGACGGATTGCAAGCGAATAATCCATCACGGGGCAAAATAAATCCTTGCAATATCGTGCGTTTTTTCGCTCCTTCCTGTCGGGATGCCCACTGCCGCCTTGTTTTCATGGCGCTTTTCCCCCTTCGCGCCCGCAGACCCGCTGCGACCTTCCGCCGATCTCGCGGCGCTTTTCTCCGGCCGGGAGATCGGAAGAATGGACCGGCGGCGGCCCCAGCGCGACAGATTCGCAGCCGCCACCGCCCGGGCACGGCGAGGAAACCCCCGGAGCGCCCCGTTCGGGCACGCGCTCGGAGGCGAGAGGATAACGAGAGGAGGGGAAGATGGCCGCGATCACGCTTTACGGGCTGAAGAACTGCGACCGCAGCCGCGCCGTGCGGAAGGCGCTGCAGGAAGCGGGACATGAGGTGGTGCTGGTCGATATCGCCTCGGGGTGCGATCCTGCCTTCATCGACCGTCTGCTAGCGCGGTTTGGAGATACCGTTCTCAACCGCCGCTCGACCACCTGGCGGCAGCTCTCCGCCGCAGAACGCGCCCGACCGGCCGCGGCGCTTCTTGCCGCCCATCCGAAGCTGATGCGCCGCCCCGTCCTCGCCCTCGCCGACGGGCGGCTCGTGGCCGGCTGGGACCGGGAGGCCCTCGCCCCGCTCCTCCGGGGCTGAACACCTTGCATGCCCGGCCCGCCGAGGGGTAAGGGAAGGCGGCAGCAGAGGGCCGCCCCGGCGCCGGACGGCTCTTCGGCTCCCGCGCCCTCCTCCGCCCGTTCGTCTTCCGATGAGGAATGCCACCGATGATCCCCACCGTTGCCCCCTACCCTCTCGCCCGCTCCCGCCGCCTGCGCCGCAACGCCGCCATCCGCGATCTGGTGCGCGAAAGCGCCCTTGCGCCGTCCGACCTGATCTGGCCGCTCTTCGTGCGCGAGGGGGAGAACGTGGCCGAACCGATCCCCTCGATGCCCGGCGTCTTCCGCCATTCTGTGGACCGGATCGTGGCCGAGGCCGAACGGGCGCTGGCGCTCGGCATCCCCGCCGTCGCCCTGTTCCCCCATACCCCGGATCATCGCCGCACATGCGACTGCGCCGAGGCCTGGAACCCGGACAACCTCGTCAACCGGGCGACACGGGCGATCAAGCGGGCGCTGCCCGAGCTTCTCGTGATGCTCGACGTGGCTCTCGACCCCTACAATGCCGACGGCCATGACGGCATCGTCCGGGACGGGATCGTGCTCAACGACGAAACCCTCGACGCGCTCGAGCGCCAGGCGCTGGTGCAGGCCGAGGCCGGGGCCGACATTCTCGGGCCCTCGGACATGATGGACGGGCGCATCCGCCGTCTCCGCGAAACCCTCGAACGCCGCGGTTTCAAGGAGGTCGCCATCCTTTCCTATGCCGCCAAATACGCCTCCGCCTTCTACGGTCCGTTCCGCGACGCCGTCGGGGCGGCCGGCGCCCTCAAGGGGGACAAGAAGACCTATCAGATGGATCCGGGCAATTCCGACGAGGCGCTGCGCGAGGTCAGGCGCGACATCGAGGAAGGGGCCGACATGGTGATGGTCAAGCCCGGCATGCCCTATCTCGACATCTGCCGCAGGGTGAAGGACACTTTCGGCGTGCCGACCTTCGCCTATCAGGTCTCGGGCGAATACGCGATGATCATGGCCGCGGCGAAGAACGGCTGGATCGACGAGGAAACGGCGATGATGGAGAGCGTCCTCGCCTTCCGGCGCGCCGGTTGCGACGGGGTGCTGACCTATTTCGCCCCGCGTGTCGCCGCGCGGCTGCGCGCCGAGATGGGCGGCTGAGCGCCGGCAGGCGCTCCCGTCCCGCAACCGGCGAGACAGGGGCGGCAAAAGCGGTTATGTTCGCCACAAAACGCGTCCGAACCGCCCGGCACATCCGGGGCGGAAACGGGCCGACGGACACCCGGAACGCGCAGGACGAGGACAGGACAGGCAGGAGGACAGCATGAACAGGATCGCCGAGATTTCCCGCCCGGCACAGGACCGGCTCTGCGCCCCCTCGGCGCCACGTCTCGCCGCGCCGGGCCGACGGGCGCTGCTTCTGACCGGCGCCGCCGCCCTTCTGGCCGGTTGCGTGAACCAGGGCTTCAATTCGCGTCGTGCCCGGATCGACCGCAAGGTGCGGGCGGCGATCGACTTCATGTATCAGGAAATCCCCGAAACCCGAGAACTGGCGGCCCGGGCGGCCGGCATGCTGGTGATCCCGACCGTCACCACCGCCGGTTTCGGAATCGGCGGCAGCTACGGCTCCGGCGCCCTTCTCATCAATGACGTGATCGTCGGCTATTACGCCGTCACCAGCCTGTCCTACGGGCTGCAGATCGGCCTCGGGCAGTTCGGCATCGCCCTCTTCTTCATGACCCCCGAGGCGCTCGAAGGCTTCCGCACGTCCGACGGCTGGGTCGCCGGTGCGAATGTCGGCTACATCGTCAAGGATTCGGGTGGCCAGCTCGGGGTCGATACCGCACGGCTGACGGAGCCGGTGATCGCCGTGGTCTTCGGCGAGGCCGGACTCATCGTCGGCGCCCGCATCGAGGGCACGAAATACACCCGCATCAACCCCTGACGCCCCTCCCTCCCCTCCGTGGCGCGTCATCCGCCCTCGGGGGGAAGGTCGCGGAGCGGCGGCGGACGCGGCATCCCCGGCCGCCCCTGCCGCCCGGTCGCCCTGCCAGGACAATCGCCCCTCGGCGGACGGGCGGCGGCCCGTGCCGGGCTCAGCCCTGCCCTTCGAGATTGTCCACCGCACCGCCGCCGGGGCAATTGTCGAACACGCGCAGGCGGCGGATGAGCGAGGAGGTGTCCCAGCGTCCGCCTCCCATCTTTCGGATGTCCTTGTAGTATTCCCGCACCTCGGCCGTCACCGGCAGGCTGGCTCCGTTGCGTGCCGCCTCGTCGAGGCAGATCCCCAGATCCTTCAGCATCCAGTCGACCGCGAAGCCGAAATCGAAGCGGTCCTCGAGCATGGTCGGTCCTCGGTTCTCCATCTGCCAGCTGCCGGCGGCGCCCCGGGAGATCACCTCGAGCACCGCCTTGCCGTCGAGCTCGGCCTTCTCGGCGAAATGCAACCCTTCGGACAGCGCCTGCAGGAGCCCGGCGATGCAGATCTGGTTGACCATCTTCGTCAGCTGCCCCGCCCCCGACGGACCGAGCAGTTTCGCGATGCGGGCATAGCTCTCCATCAGCGGCAGCACCTTTGCGAAGGCTTCGCTCTCGCCGCCGCACATGATCGAGAGCTGCCCCTTCTCGGCACCGGCCTGCCCCCCCGAGATCGGGGCGTCGATGAAATCGATCTGCCGGGCCTTCGCCTCGGCATGGAGTTCGCGGGAAACGCGGGCCGAGACCGTCGAGTGATCGACATAGACCGACCCCGGGCACATGGTGGCGAAGGCGCCCTCGCGGCCGCAGGTGACCGCCCTGAGGCTGTCGTCGTCCCCCACGCAGGAGAAGACGAAGGGCCGCCCGCGCGCCGCCTCGGCCGGCGTCCCGGCGAGAGCGCCGCCGAATTCCGCCACCCATTTCTCCGCCTTGGAACGGGTGCGATTGAACACGACGACATCGTGCCCCGCCTTCGCCAGATGCCCCGCCATCGGATAGCCCATCACCCCGAGGCCGATGAATGCAACCTTGGCCATGCCGTTTCCTCCCTCGCTGGCTGCCGTGCCGCGTCCCGAGCCGCCGTCCCGCTCTGCGCCCGAAGCGCGGCATCGCCGCCTCGGGCAGCGCGGGCGGGGCTCCGGGGGAGACTAGCGCCGGGAGCGGATGAAGAAAACCGTTTCCTTGCCGTTGATGCCCCGGTTCATGTCCGTGTCCCGTCGTCTGCCATGTCCTTGCGCCATGCCCGCCCCGTCATGTTCCCCCGCATGTCTCCCGGTTTCCGCAGCGGAAAGCTTGACAGGGGGCGCATGGGACGCATGCTCCCTCGGAGCATGGGCGCACGGCTTTTCGGGTCGGATCCGGGCCGACCGGGGCGGAGCGCAGCAGAAGAACGCGACGGCAGAACATCGGCATCAGGGAGGGAGGGACATGCGCGGCATCATCAGGTGGATCTTGCGGGGGCTTGTCGCCCTTCTCGTCCTTGCCCTTCTGGCCGCGGCCGGGGTGTGGTATCTGGCCAGCCGCTCGCTGCCCGATTACGACCGCACCGTCACCGTCGCCACGCCCGACGGCAAGCCCGTCACCATCATTCGCGACGCCAACGCCGTTCCCCACATCTCCGCCGGGAGCGAACTCGGCGTGTTCTTCGGCCTCGGCTATGTGCATGCCCAGGACCGGCTGTGGCAGATGCTGCAGATGCGCCGCGCGGCCCAGGGGCGGCTGTCCGAGATCTTCGGCGAGGTCACGTTGCCGATCGACGCCTATCTCCGCCGGCTCGGCCTCCACGAAGCGGCCCGCAAGAGCTTCGAGGTCCAGAGCCCCGAGGCCAAGGCCGCCCTCGCCGCCTACGCCGCCGGCGTCAACGCCCGTCTCGCCGTGGTCAATCGCGAGGCCCTCGGGCGCGGTGCGCCGGAGCTTTTCCTCTTTCCCCAGACCATCGCCCCCTGGAGCCCGGCCGACAGTATCGCCATCATCAAGCTGATGGCGCTGCGCCTCGCGCCGCACATGGATGACGAGATCCTGCGGGCGCGCCTGGCGCGCACCCTGCCGGCGCCGCGCATCGACGATCTCCTGGCCCCCGCACCCGGGCCGGGCACGATTGCCGTCGGCTCCTATGCCGCCCTCTTCGGCCGAGACGTCCGCTTCGCCGCCGCTGCCGATGCGCCTCCCGCCGCCCGCCCCCCCTTCGACCCCGTGCCCGCGCCGGGGCTCGCGGGCGCCTCCAACGCCTGGATCGCCGCGCCTTCGCGGGCGGCACGCGGCAGGTCGCTTCTGGCCAACGACCCCCATCTGGGGCTCTCGGCGCCGTCGATCTGGTATCTCGCCCATCTCGACTTCCCCGACGGCGGCGTGATCGGCGGCACCATCCCCGGCCTGCCGGCGGTGCTGGTCGGCCGCTCCGACAGGCTCGCCTGGGGGCTGACCTACGCCTATGTCGACGACACCGATCTCTACATCGAGAAGCTCGGCAAGGACCCCGACACCTATCTCACCCCCGAAGGCTGGAAGCGGTTTCGCGTCGCCCGCACGCGCATCCGCGTGAAAGGTAGGGAGGACGTCGAGCTGACCCTGCGCTGGAGCGAGAACGGCCCGATCCTGCCGAGCGACCGTTTCGGTCTCGCCTCGGTGGTCCCGGAAGGCCATGTCGCCGCCCTTCGCTGGACCGCCCTTGCCGAGGACGACCGGTCCTATACCGCCACCTACGGGCTGATGAAGGCCGGTTCGGTGCAGGAGGCGATCGCGGCGACGCGGCCTTTCAACGCGCCGGCGCAGAACCTGTCGCTGGCCGACCCGGAGAACATCGCCATCAAGATCATCGGCCGCATCCCGAAGCGCAACCCCGCCCACCAGACCCGCGGCATGATGCCCGCCCCGGGCTGGATGAAGGAGAACCGCTGGGAGGGTTTCTTCCCCTATGAAGACAATCCGGTGGTCATCAACCCGCCCGAAGGCGTGATCGCCAACACCAACAACAAGACCGTCGATGCGCCCTTCCCGCGCCATGTGAGCTACATCTGGGGCGACAGCCACCGCATCGAGCGGGCAAAGCGGCTCCTGGGGCGGCAGAAGGCCCATACGCTCGAGAGCTTCACCGCCATCCAGACCGACATCGTCTCGAACGCGGCCCGCACGCTGCTGCCGCTGGTGATGCGCGATCTGCCGCTCACCGCCCCCCCCGATGCCGACGCCCGCACCCGACGACGCGCCGAGGCCCTGCGGCTTCTCGCCTCCTGGGAAGGCGCGATGGACGAGAACCGGCCGGAGCCGCTCATCTACGCCGCCTGGATGCGCTTCCTGCAGGCGCGGCTCCTTGCCGACGAACTCGGCCCGCTCTCCGACGAATTCCGCCATCTGCGGCCGCTTTTCGTCGAACGGGTCTTCCGCAATCTCGGCGGAGCCGGCATCTGGTGCGACGTGAAGGGCACGAAAGCGATCGAGAGCTGCCCCGAGATCGCCGCCGCCAGTCTCGACGAGGCGCTCGACTGGATCGCCGCGCGGCAAGGCCGCGACATGGCCGCCTGGGAATGGGGCAGGGAGCACATGGCCGCGCTCGACCATCAGGTGCTCGGGAAGCTGCCGCTCGTCGGCGCACTGTTCAACATCCGCCTGCCCAGTTCGGGGGGCGACGAGACGCTGATGCGCGGCCGCACCGCCGGCACGGGGCCCGACCCCTTCCTCAACGTCCACGCCTCGGCCTATCGCGGCGTCTATGACTTCGCCGACCCCGAAAGCGCCCGCTTCATCATCTCCACCGGCGAGAGCGGCCATCCCCTCTCGCGCTTCTACGACAATTTCGCACGTCTGTGGAAACGGGGGGAATACGTGCCGATGACGATGGATCTCGAACTGGCCCGCGCCGGCGGCGTCGGCATCACCCGCCTCGTCCCGAACGCGCAGGAGGAACGGGGCGAGGAGAAGGAATAGAGGCGCTCCGCGGGCCGCCCGGGCCACGTTCTTTCCGAAGGCGGCCCCCGCCGGAGGGTATGGCCGCCGGGCCGGACACCACCGCAAGAACGGCGGCAAGGCGGCGCTTTCCTTCTCCCTCCCGCCCCGCCGAAGGAAGGCGGACGGGCGCCCCCTTCGGGGCAGGAGCGCGCATCGCGCACGCCTCCCGCGGGCACGCGCGCAGGAGAAGGCGGGCTTTCTTCGGACCGCCCCTTTCCATTTCCCGCCTTCCGTGAAATAGGAAAGCGCCAAACGAAGCTTCGGAGGAACCATCCCATGAAGATTCGCGAGGCCCTCACCTTCGACGACGTGCTCCTCGTGCCGGCCGCTTCCTCGGTGATGCCCGCCGATGCCGATGTCGGCACGCGGCTCACCCGCCGCATCCGTCTCAACATCCCGCTCCTGTCCTCGGCGATGGACACGGTGACGGAAGCGCGCATGGCCATCGCCATGGCCCAGGCGGGCGGCATCGGCGTGATCCATCGCAATCTCGACATCGCCGAACAGGCCGAGGAAGTGCGCAAGGTCAAGCGCTTCGTCTCGGGGGTGGTCTACAAGCCGATCACGCTCAGGCCCGACCAGACCCTCGCCGATGCCCGCGCCCTCGGCGCCCGCTTCAACATCACCGGCTTTCCGGTGGTGGACGAGGAGGGGCGCGTGCTCGGCATCGTCACCAATCGGGACATGCGCTTCGCCTCCGACGAGAACACCCCCGTCAGCGAGGTGATGACCTCCGACAATCTCGCCGTGCTCGACGAGCCGGCCGATCTCGAGGCGGCACGGCAGGTCATGCGCGAGCGGCGGATCGAGAAGCTGCTCGTCGTCGGGCGCGACGGCAGGCTCACCGGTCTTCTCACGCTCAAGGACATCGAGCAGGCCGTGCTCAACCCCAACGCCTGCAAGGACGAGCTCGGCCGGCTGCGCGTGGCCGCCGCCTCGACGGTAGGCGATGCCGGCTTCGAACGCTCGATGGCCCTCGTCGAGGCCGGGGCCGATCTCATCGTCATCGACACCGCCCACGGCCACTCGAAAGCGGTGATCGAGGCGGTCGAACGATTGAAGAAGGCGGCCGATGTCGAGGTGGTGGCCGGCAATGTCGCCACCGCCGCCGCCACGCGGGCGCTGATCGATGCCGGTGCCGATGCGATCAAGGTCGGCATCGGGCCGGGCTCGATCTGCACCACCCGCATCGTCGCCGGGGTCGGCGTGCCGCAGCTCACCGCCATCATGGATTGCGCCGAGGAGGCCGACCGTTCCGACATTCCGGTGATCGCCGACGGCGGCATCAAGTTCTCGGGGGATTTCGCCAAGGCCATCGCCGCCGGGGCGGCTGCGGCCATGGTCGGCTCGATGCTCGCCGGCACCGACGAGGCGCCGGGCGAGGTCATCCTCTATCAGGGCCGTTCCTACAAGGCCTATCGCGGCATGGGCTCGGTCGGGGCCATGGCCCGCGGCTCGGCCGACCGCTACTTCCAGAAGGAGGTCTCGACCGACAAGCTCGTTCCCGAAGGCATCGAGGGGCAGGTGCCCTACAAGGGACCGGCCGAAGGGGTGATCCATCAGCTGGTCGGCGGGCTCAGGGCGGCGATGGGCTATGTCGGCGCTCCCAGCATCGAGGCAATGCGCGGCAAGTGCACCTTCGTCCGCATCACCAATTCCGGGCTCCGGGAGAGCCATGCCCATGATGTCGAGATCACCCGCGAAAGCCCCAATTATCGTGTCGGCTGAGCGCGGTTGAGGGATGCGCGAGGACGCCCGCCATCAGGCCGCGATCGACATTCTCGACGCCTGGCTGGCCGGTGCCCCGGTCGAGAAGGCGCTGACGGGCTGGGCGCGGCGCAGCCGCTTCGCCGGGTCGCGCGACCGGGCGGCGGTGCGCGACATCGTGTTCGACGCCGTTCGCAAGCGCCGCTCGGCCGCCGCGCGCGGCGGTGGTGACACGGGGCGGGGTCTCGTTCTCGGCCTCCTCGTCGAGAAGGGGGCGGAGCCGGACCGCATCTTCACCGGCGCTCCTCATGCCCCGGCCCCGCTCACACGGGCCGAGCGCGCCCGGCTCGCCGCCCCGCCGGATCTGCCGCCGCCTGTCGCCCTCGACGTGCCCGACTGGCTCGCGCCGCGGCTCGCCGCCTCCCTCGGCGACGATTTCGCCCCCGTCATGCGACTGATGCGCGAGCGCGCCCCGGTCTTTCTCAGGGTCAACACGCTCAAGGCAAACCGCGAAGAAGCGCTGGCGGCACTGGCCGGGGAAGGCATCGTCGCCCGCCCCCATCCCCTGGCCGCCACCGCGCTCGAGGTGACGGAGGGGGCGCGCCGCATCCGCCGGGCGGCGGCCTTTCGCGATGGGCTCGTGGAGTTGCAGGATGCGGCATCGCAGGCGGTGGTGGACGCCCTGCCGCTCGTTCCCGGAATGCGGGTTCTCGACCATTGCGCCGGTGGCGGCGGCAAGGCCCTCGCCATGGCCGCGCGCATGGGCGGCAAGGGCACGATCCTCGCCCATGACGCGAATGCGGGGCGGATGAAGGACCTGCCCGCCCGGGCCGCCCGGGCGGGGGCACGCATCGAGAGGACGGCGCGGCCCGAAGGTCTGTTCGACCTCGTTCTCGCCGACGCCCCCTGTTCGGGGTCCGGGGCCTGGCGGCGCAGCCCGGAAGGCAAATGGCGCCTCACTCCCGAACGGCTCGAGGCACTCCGGAGGCTTCAGGACCGGATCCTCGACGAGGCGGCCCCGTTCGTTGCCCCCGGCGGGCATCTCGCCCATGTCACCTGTTCCCTTCTCGAGGAGGAGAACCGGCAACGGGCCGAGTCCTTTCTCGCGCGCCATCGGGAATTTGCGCCCGAAGCGAACCGCCGCTGGACCCCGCTCGAGGGCGGCGACGGCTTCGGCCTCGCCCTTTTCCGCCGCAAGGCGGACCGCGGGGGCGGGCGTTAAACCTTCCTTAAGACCTTCTGCGGCACAGTCGGGATGATTCGGTCGCCGGTTGCCGGGTCGGGGCCTGAACGCCTCGGCCCGGTGGGCACCGGAACCGGTGCGACGGGTGCGATGCGGCTGCCGCGTCGGCGAACAGGCAGACTGGACGGGCGGGCAAGGCGGACCGAGAAAGGCGGGAGGGGGCATGGCCGGGCCATTCGGGCTCGAGATGCGGACAGACAGCTGGCGCAGCGGCGGCGGTGCGCAGCGACGACGCATTGTCCATCCTGCCCTCGCCCTGCTCGCGGCCTGCCTGGTCCTGGGGGCGCTTCCTTTCCTGTTCCGGCCTGCCGCGCGCGATGCGGAGCTCCTGCGCCCATTGCTCGTCCCGCTCTTTTCGGCGCGACCGGGCGATGACGCCCCCGATACGCCGCCCGATGTCGTCGCCCCTGCCGCCCCCGATCTCGCCACTGGTGCCGCTACCGGTGCCGCCCCCGATGTTGCCGCCGATGTTGCCGTCGGTGTCGTCTCCGAGGTCGCCACCGATACCGTTTCCGATACCGGTGCCCCGGCCGGAGAGCCGATGCGTCCGGGCGCCCCCTCGGCCACTCTGATTGCGCCGCTCGCCCTTTTCCTCGGGCTGGCGGCGGCGCTGGCCAGCGCCTTTCTCCTCGGCCACCGATCGCACCGGGCACGCAGGGAGGGACCGATTGTCGATCTCCTTCTCGAGCGCGCCGATCTCGAGGGGCGACCGGCCTGCCTGACCGACGGGAAGGGGCGGATCCGGGCGCTCAACGCCGCGGCCCGATCGCGCATCCAGGCCCGCCATGCTCCCCGGCCCCGATCTGCCCGAGATAACGCTTCCGGCACACGGCCCGCCACCGAACCGCCGCCGCGGGACATCGCCGCGTTCGTCTCCCGCTGCCTTCCCGGAGGACGGGCGCCGCATCCGGGCACGATCCGCCGCATCCTTCTTGCCGGGCGGCGCATCAACCTGCCTCTCGGCGACCGCAGCAGGGAGCGGCTCGTGGTATTGCCCGCAGGGCGAAACCGCCTGCTCTGGGAGATCGCCGCGCCCACGAGCCGCACCGCCGCCGAAGCGGATGTCGCGCCGCTCGCGGCGGCCGTCCTCGTCGTCAGCCGCAGCGGCAGGCTCCTCGCGGCGAACCCGGCGGCCGAGGCCCTGCTCGGCCCGCTGCCTTCCCATCTCGAGGCGCTCGTTTCCGATCGGCCGTTGCGGCCCCACGGGGTGCACCCCGTCCGCACCCGCGACGGCGTGAGGGCGATGCGGATCATCACGCTCGAGCGCGAGGGAGGGCTGCGCCAGCTCCATTTCTTTCCCGTGGACGATGCCCAGAGCATGGCAGCGGGCGTCGAGGCGGTGATCGACCGGCTGCCCACCCCCCTTCTCAAGCTTTCGCCCGACGGGCGGATCCGCCATGCCAACCGGGCCGCCACCGCCCTTCTCGGCATATCGGCCCGGCCGGATCTCGCTCTCGGGGACCTCGTGGAAGGGCCCGGCATGCCTGTCGGGCGGTGGATCGCCCGGGCGCTGAACAGCGAGGAAGGGCTGCCGCCCGAGACCGTTCGTCTGTCCCGCCAAGAGGAGGAGCGGCATGTGCGGGTATCGCTGGTTCGCGGGCTGGAAGACGGCAGGCTCTTCATTCTGGCCCATCTCCACGACACCACGGCGCTGAAGCGGATGGAGGCGCAGATCGCGCAAAGCCAGCGGATGCATGCCATCGGCCAGCTGGCAGGTGGCATTGCGCATGATTTCAACAATCTGCTGGCCATTCTTTCAGCACGGTCGGAGGAGCTTCTCGAGCTGCTCGGCGAAGCGGACACGGCGGCGAAGGAGCAGATTGTGGCGATACGGGCCACCATCGAGCGCGGCGCGCGCCTCGTGCGGCGGATCCTCGCCTTCTCCCGCCGCCAGCCGATGAGGCTGCGCCCGCTCGCCCTCGCCGCCCTGCTCGAGGAAGCGGCCGGCCTACTTGCGCCGCTTCTCGGCCGGGGGATCGATCTCGTCATCGCCCCCGTGCCGGAAGAGGCGGTCGTCGAGGCCGATCCGGCGGCGCTCGAACAGATCGTCATCAACATCGCCGTCAACGCCCGCGACGCCATGAACGGAAAGGGCACGCTGCACATCTCCTCTCTCCTGCTCGCCCTCGAGAGCCCCGCGCGGCTGCGCGGCGCGCCGGTGAGCCTGCCGGCGGGGAAATGGGCGGTCCTCAGCCTGCGCGATACCGGCCCCGGCCTGCCGGAAGAGCAGATCGCCCGGCTGTTCGAACCCTTTTTCACCACCAAGCCGCCGGGCAAGGGCACCGGCCTCGGTCTGGCCATGTGCTACGGGCTGATGAAGCAGATGGGAGGATATGTCTTTGCCCGCAACCATCCCGAAGGCGGTGCCGAGTTCCTGCTCTGCCTGCCCTTGGCCGTCCCTGCCGAAGGGGAGGAAATGGGCGGGAAAGCGGCGCAGACCCGTTTCGAGGTGGAGTCTGCCGCTCTCGTGCCGCCCGCCACCGGCTTGCGGGGGGAAGGACCGCCCCGCCCGCTCCCGAAACCGCTCCCCACCGGGGAAGGCGCACCGGACGGATCGACCGCCCCGGTTGACGACCCGGCCGACGGGAAACGACCTGTCTGCGCAAAAGGCGACCATGACGCTGCGTGCCGGGAGGAAGAGCCGTCCGTTGCCGCGCCGACGGCCCGGACCGTCGTGCTCGTCGAGGACGAGGCGCCGCTGCGCCGGTTCATCCACCGCTCCCTCGAGCTCGAGGGCTATCGCGTCCTTTCCTTCGCGAGCGGGGAAGAGGCCCTGCGCCACCTTCTCGGCGAAAAGAGTCCGCCCTGCGATCTCATCCTCAGCGACATCACCCTCCCCGGGTGCGACGGGCCGTCCTGGATCGCCCGGTATCGCGCAGCGCTGGCCACAAGGCGGGGTAGCGATGACGGGGTGCCGCAGGGGGCGGATCCGTCATCCGCGCATGCCCGGCCCGTCGAAACCGCGCCCGGCGCATCCGGCCACGACGAACGCCGCCCCGGCACGCCGCGCAGAAGGCCGCCGTCCCCCTCCCGTTCCGCAGGGCCCGAAGTGCGGGTGCTCCTGATGAGCGGAGGCGGCCCCGAGCCGGAGGGGGGCACGGGCGCGGTTTCGCCCTCGTGCGGTTTTCTCCACAAACCCTTCGACAGGAAAACCCTGATCGAGGAAGTCGCCCGGGCCTTCGCGCAAGGGGCGCCGCTGCCCGAAGGGTGATCCCGGCCGGCGCTTGCGCAACGCCGTTTCCCCATGCCGGCGACGGAACCGGCCCACGCTGCCCCCTTGTTGGTGCGCCCTTCGGCGACGGCGGAGCCGAACACGGCTCCGACGCGATGCGGCAAAGACGGTCTTTTGGCCGAAATCGCCCTGCCCGGCCGAAAGGCCTCGCTTGACCGGGAACACCCTGCCGGAGCCGGGCCGGTTGATACGCCTGCACCATCCCCCCTGCCGGCCGGCATGGTCGCCTGCCTGCCGCGCCGGTTCGCGACGCCGGGCAGGACACATGCCATGCCTGTGAATCCCGCGGTCCCGCGCAGGTGGACAAGGCGCTGATTCGCTACCTCACACGTAACGAGCACACCCCGCCGCCCCGTGCAGATCGACGAAGCTGCAGTCGGTGTCGCACCACCCGTCGGTCAGCCCCGCACTCCCTGCCGAATCGCGCCATCTTTCGGGAACATTACCTTCATCTTCCGATGAGACTCCGCCGGCGGCGCCTGCCGGGACCGGAGGGCAGTATTCCTTCCTCTAGAAACACCTTCCATCCTATTGACGCATGCTTTCATGAAAACAGATTTTCAGGAAAATGCTTGTCGCCCGGCCTGATTTCCCCATAAGCTGCGCCTTCACGGTGGTGTGATCCTGCGCGGTCATCCGCGTGATCGGGCCGCGGTGCGAAGGAGCGGCGACCCTTCGCCGGTGCAGGGGAGAGCACGGGAGGAAGACTGGTGAAAACGCCGTCACGGAAGACGAGAAGGAATGCCGTGCGCCGTCTTCTCGGGCGGATCGGCTCCGGGATCCGTCGGGAAAGTGTGGTTCTCGCGAGCCTCCTCCTCGCTTTTGCGCCATCTGCGCATGCCCAGGATGCCATGTCAGCGGAGCTGCCGGTCACGATCGGCGATCTGGTCTTCACGCGCGCCGGCGCCGCGATCGCGCTTCGGCGAGAGGAGGAGGGCCTCGGCTTTCTGCGCGATACGAGCGCCCCGGTTCTCGAGCTGCGCCGGGGCGTGCCGGCACCGGCGCTTTTCGCCGGACAGAGCTGGCAGCCCGCCCCTGTCCTGACCGTGACCGCCGCCGATATCGGGCAGGTCTTCGGCCTTGCCCTGCGGCCGCGGCGCCTGCGCGTGGACGGAAAGGAAACCCTTGCCGCCGATGTCTTCATCGCCGCGAGTTCGGCCTATGGCATCGCCCTCGCCGAACCCGACCCGGCCCATCCCGACCGGATCCGCCCGGCCCTCACCGGCGGCACGCGCGTCACCTTCGCGCCGGGCCAATGGGGGCGGCTTGCCGCGGCGGCCGGGCGCGGCTACGGCCCGGGGGCGATCTATCTTCTGGACGGGGTGACGGGCACGGTGCGCCATTTTGCCGAGGTGCGGCCGCTCGGCCGACCCAACAGCGGCGCCGCCCTCGGCAACCTCGCCTGGGATCCGCGCCACGGGCTACTCTTCGTTTCCGACAGGGAAAGCGGGTTGATCCTGGCACTCGACGCGCGGGGACGCGAAGTGGACCGCTTCGATCACGGGCTCGCGGCGCGGCCGCTGGCGGACCTGCCCCCCGCTCCCCTCGTGCCGGCCGCATCCGGCTCCTCCTCGCCGGATTTTCGCCCCGCGGTTCCCGCCAGCTGGGGGCTCGCCCCCCTGTCGCGGCGGGTCTGGGGGCTCGCGGTGCACCGGGGGCGGCTCTACTACGGAGCCGCCGAGGGCCCTTCCCTCTGGTCGGTCGGGATCGACGCGAAGACCGGCCGTTTCCTCGACGATCCGCGGCTCGAACTCGTGGTGCTCGAAGCCGGCCCCGACGCCGAGATTGCCGACATCGCCTTCGCCCCGAGCGGCGAAGTGCTGCTGGCCCTGCGGGCCCTGCCGACGCGGATCGATCCGCAAGGGGATCTTTCCCGCCCCGCGGAAGGGCATGTGCTGGCCTATCGTCCCGTGAAGGACGATCCGCGCCGGTGGGATCAGGTCCCGCGGCGGATCGGGGTGGGGGCCGGCGGCACGAGCGGTGATGGCGGCATCGCCCTCGGCCCGACCATCGACTGGGACGGCCGCCCCCTTCTCCAGCGCTGCGGCGAACGGGTGGTCGCCACGGGGCATCGCCTGCCCGTCGCCCCGCCCGCGGCCCCTTCCATGACCACGCCGCTTTTCACAGGCGTGCAGCTGAGCCCGCTGCGGGTCTCGGCACCGGCGGCCCTGCCCCCGGCGGCCACCATCGCCCTGCCGGCCATCGAACCGCTCCTCCTTCCCGAGCGCGCCGGCACGATGGGGGATGTCGCCCTTTTCGCCCCCTGCCCGGCAAATGGCGGCGCGGCGCTCTTCGCGATGTGCCGGGCGGCGGGCTGGGTGCCGGGAAGCGGCGGCGTCGTGACCCCGAGCAGCTCCGGTCCGGGACCGGGCAGCACCCTTCCCGCCGATCCGGGCGGCGGGCTCTCCGGCGGCGGCTTTCCCCTGCCCCTTCCTCTCCCCGTTCCCCTGCCTCCCGGCGGTGGTGAACCGACCGGACCGGGCGCTACCTGCCTTGCGGCCGATCCGGCGGTGAGCTGTGGCGAGAACGGCACCTTTCTCGTCGATCTCGGCGCGGCGGCGACGGCAGGGCTGGGTGCCGATTCGGTGAAGGTGACCTCCCTCACACCGGGTGTTGCGGTGGTCGGCGGGCCGGTCTTCCCCCTGCCCGGCGGACAGATCCCCCTCGCCGGCGCCGCCCCCGGCCAGAGCGTCACCCTCGGCCTGTGCGCATTCGACAGCGCCGCGGCCGCCGGCGACGCCCCCTTCAGCTGCTGCCGGCGTCGGATCACCCTGACCATGCCCGCCGCCTGCACGGGCGGAGGCGACGCGGGACAGGGGGGCGACGAAGCTTCTTGCCTTTCGCCGCGGCTGCAATCCCTCTGCCGGACACCGGAGGGGGTGCGGATCACGCTCGATCCGGGCGCCGCTCCCGCGCTCGGCGCCGATGCACTGAAGGTGACGAGCCTCGTGCCCGGCGTGCGCCCGATCGGCGGGCCGATCCTGCCCCTGCCTCCCGCGATCCTTTCCCTCGCCGGTGCCATGCCGGGGCAGACGGTGTCGCTCGCGCTGTGTGCCTTCTCGAGCGCCGATGCGGCAAGCGGCGGCCCCTTCAGCTGCTGCCGCGGCCGGCTCGATATCGCCATTGACAAGGAGATGCCCGCATGTCCCGACTGAGCTCCGCCCCCCATGCCGCGCTCTTCCGCATCATGGCCGGGCTCCTTCTCGGCGCGGCCGCCTTCGCGCCTGCGGGCCACGCCCAGGAAGGCGGGCTGTGCGAAACCTTCGAACAGGTGGGGAGCACCAGCGGTTTCGCCGCCTGCCCCGACCGGCCCCAGGTCACCGTCTCGACCGACACGGCCAACGGGATCGACGGCAGCTATCTGCTGTTGCAGGATCTCTCGGGCCCTTCACAGGCCTGCAATGTCTCGCCCCGCTTCACCGGCAACTGGCTCGAGAAGGTCGGGCAATGCGGGCGGCTCTGCTTCGATTTCCGGCTGTTCTATGCCGGGCAGAACCCCGACGGCTCGACGCCGACCGTCTATCCCCGCATCGTCATCGTCGGTCCGGCCCCGACCAATGTGAACCGGGCGGTGTTCCGGGCCTTCAACCCGGTCACCATGGCCGATGGCTGGGTGCGTATCTGTGCGCCGATCCGTCCGCTGCAGCCGGGAGAGACGACCTTGCCGGCCAATGCCGACGGCGAATGGCGCATGCCCGATTCGAGCGGCAGCAATTTCGCCAACACCAACATCGCCAACTGGAACGCCACCATCGGCAACGTCACGGAATTCCGCCTGCCGATCGACTATTCGCCCCAGCCTTCCGAACGCGCAGGCTATGACAATTTCTGCTTCGAGCCCGGCGGTTGCGGCGCCGACACGCCGCCCCCGAGCTGCCTTGCGGTCACCCCTGCCGAAGTGTCCTGCGTCGCCGGACAGCCGGTGGTCGCCCTCACCCTCACCCCTGCCCCCGGCACCAGCCCCGACGCGGTCGAGATCACCGCGACAACGCCCGGTGTCAGCGTGGTGCCGGCGGGGCCGCAGGCCTTCGGCTCGCCGGTGGTGGCACAGATCCTCGGCGCGGCGCCCGGCAGCACTGTCAGCCTGATGGTCAACACCATCGAGAACGGTGCCGGCGCCGTGGCGGGCAGCGATCTGTGCTGCCTTGGCGAAACGCAGCTCCAGATCCCCGCGGACTGCACGCCGGCAAATGGAGGCCCGGTGGGCGATGGCGGAAGCGCGGGAAATGCGGGAGGTGCCGGGCAGGGCCAAGGCGTCGATCTTGCACTCGAGAAGACCCAGGTGCCGACCCCGGCGCAGGTGGGCTGGGTGGCGTGGTATCTCGACGTGACCAGCAACGGGCCCGGCACGGTGCCGGCCGCGGCCGGCCTGAGCGTTCAGGACCAGGTGCCGGCCGGCGTGACGATCACCAGCGCCGGCAGCGCCGACTTCACCTGCAGCCCCGTTCCCGTCACCGGGCCCGCGACGCTGACCTGCAGCTATTCCGGTATCGGCCCGATTCCTCCCGGTCCCGTCGGCCGCATCACGATCGAGGCCACCTGGGACACGCAGGAGACCCCGGCACCGGGCGAGAATTGCGCCACGCTCGCGATGACGGCTCCCGATGCCCCGACCGATGCCGATCCACAGAATGACAGCGCCTGCGCACCGACGCACACGGGCAATGCGCGCCAGTCCGGGCAGCCCGAGCCGGAGGCGCCTCCTGCGCTGACCCTCGCCAAGCACGGCCCGCGGCGCTGCGCGGCGGGAGAGAACTGCAACTACACCATCTCGCTCACGCCCCGGCCGGGCCGGGAAGCACCGCCCCTCGTTCTCTTCGAGGACGAGGCCCGCGGCACGAGCGGAGCGCGGCTGGTAGTGGGCGGTCGCAAGAGGGGCGTGCGCTGTTTCTCCCGTGGGAAAGCCCGCCGGCTCTGCCTGCTCGAGGGCGCAGCGGTGACCAGACCGATCCGGATTCCGGCCACGGTTGCCCTGCCCCGTTCGGCCCGCGGCACCGTGCGGCAATGCGTGCGCGGCGTGGACCCCGTCACCCTCGAGGGAGCCATGCTCGTTCGGCTCGTGCAGATCCGTCTGCGCCAGCTCGGGCTCTACAAGGGGCCGATCGACGGGGCGGCCGGCCGCGGCACGCGCGCGGCAATCGCCGCCCGTCTTCGCGAGGCCGGGCTCGACATGCCGCCGCGCATGGCCCTCCGCGACCGTGCCTTCCTGCGAAGCCTGTTCGGCCCCCCCGCCCTGTCGGGCACGCCGCGCTGCGCCAGGACGCGGATCGTACCGCCCCGGAGCACCGCCCCCGGCCCGAACAGGCCACCGAAGGACGAGGCCGGAGGGAGCGACAAACCCGCCACATGCCTTCCGCCGTTCGTTCCGGACGAACGGGGGGGATGCCGGCCGATGATCCTGATCGGCCCCTCGGCCCCGAAAGACGTCCATTGACAGCGAAAATCAGCCCGGTCGATGAGAGACGTCGGGCCGTATCGCTCCGGTCGCGCTTCGACCCCGTGCCCGACCGATACGTGAGGTTTCGGGAGGAGCGGCTTCGCGCCGCATGGCAACTCGGATCGCCCCGGTCATGCTCATTCTCTCGCGTTCGAGCAACACGCCGATCCGCCGACAACCGGAACGGCGGCGCTTGCCCGCGATCTGCTTCATCGCTTCGCGGATCTCCGGATGATCCGGCGGGCATTCGCGCCGAACCGTCTTGGGATCGACACCCGTTGCCGGCAGGGCATGCACCGCATGCCCGAGAGGGCGGCATGGCCGCCCCTCCCTTGCGCATGAAGTCGGACGGGGCGGAGTGCGGTGCCGGCCGGATCGCACGCTGCCGGCAGACCAACCCCCGAAGGAGAGGAACCCTTCCGCCCATTTCCCGTCCTGCCGAAGGAAGGCGGGTGATCCCTCTCCGCAGCGGTTGCCCCTTGTCGTGCCCGCGCCCCCATGCCGCGTCGGCGGTCGTTGCGGCCGGTACCCGCTCCTGCGGAATCCATGGGTGAAGGGTCGGTGTTCCCCATCTCGAAGCACGCGGACCGAGCGGGCCGTTCCGTCGTTCCGGTGCACCTCCGCATGTCGCCGGCACCATTTGCCGGAAAGCGCCGTTCCGTATGAAGACGAGGAAAACCTCACATGTCGGAAATGCAAACTCCAGGCGCTTCGCGGGCAAGCCGCCGGACCCGGGCATTCCTTCGCACGACCGAAGGTGGAAAAGCGAGCGGCGAGTTCACATAGAAACGCCCCGCGAATGGCCGGAGCTCCGTCATCGCCGACCTCATTTCGTTCGAAAGCGCGGCAGGCAGTATCGGCGTCGTGGTGGCGCAGGCGGGGCAGGGATGGTTCGCCGGAAAGACGTTCCGGACAGCCGCCGGTGGATGCGCCGCAGACCGGAACGACGCGCGCCGATCCGACGAGCCTCGCGCCCTCGTTCGGACGTATCGAGAAGCGGGAGCGAGAGGAAGCGCATCGCGCGGCGGCGTGGCGGCTCTTCACCGGTGGCCGGTCCCGCGCGATAGGCGGTCGGCCGACTCGTCTTCCTCGAACGAGAACGGGCGAGGCGGTCCCATATGGCGCCCCCTCCCTGCATGCCACCCCTGTGGCGACCGGCCGGTGCAGCCGCGCCACTCTCCCTCGCTTCCCGCGTCTTCCGACCGTCGCGGCCGACGGGCTGCCACCCACCGCAAGGAGAGAGCCGGGGGCCGAGGCCACGTCGCGGCATGCATCACGGCATCACGGCAGCACGGCTTTGCTTCCGATTCTTTCGCTGCCTCCCGGAAGCGATCCACGCTCTCGGCGCAGTGGACCGGGAGCCGGGCCTTCCCGAAGCCGCCGGTGCCTCGCGCAGCGCGAAACCGCACCGCAGCATGCCGCGGCCGGCATGACCACCCTGCACCGGGCAGACGCGCCCGGATATGTCCCGCCGCCGATCACGCGACCGTTTCTTCCGCGAGAAGGGCCGCGGCCGGATGATCGATCCGCGCCCATGAAAAGGTGGCGAGGATCTGCCGTGCCCGATCGGTCGGAACGAAGTCGAGGCACCACCCCTCCTCCTTCCGGAAAGCGCGGATGGGTGTGCCACCCCGGGCAAGGGGCGCGATGGCAAGGCAAGCAAGCAGAAGACGCCGGGCCTCGGGGCGGGGAATGTCCGCCTCCGTCTCGAGCGCGATGGCGTGACGGCGGCCGAAACGGGCCTCGAGCAGACGGCGCATCTCCCGAGCGGATACCCGGTCAGCCCTCCCGCCCCGTCGCGCCTCCGTCTCTTCTTCCCGGGCAAGGGGCTGAATCCCCGCGGGCGAAGGTCGAGAAGATACTCCCGCTTCCGGTATCTCATGCCGGCCCGCCGCACCGGGCTCCGCCGCCCGCCCCCCGGACGGCGCCGCGCGCTCCCCTCCTAGGGAAAGCGGCACGGCCGGCTCCTCCGGGGCGTTCCGGGGACCAGGCGCGTCTCCCGCCTTTTCCCCCGCTTCGCCCGGCGGGAGCGGCGCCATGCCGGAGCGGCCGAAGGCGATGCGATCGTAGGCCAGTCGCTGCATCAATTCCTCGACGGCATCGCGCAGGATCGCCCGCGCCTCCGCCTGCAAGAGCGGATCGGGCATCTCGAGGAGATCGAGACTGCCGGCCATGGCCCCGAGAGGGCTCGCAAGGTCATGGCAGATCCAGGAGCCGACGGCGCAGGCCAGGGCCGCCCTTTCCCCTCCCCCGCCCGCTCCGGACAGGCGGATCCGCCTCATGGCGATTTGCTCTTCCATGCCGACACCTCCCTCCCCGTTCACCGTCCCCCGGCCAGCCCACAGGCAGGACGCCGCCACTTGATCCCACCCGCCCTTTCCGTCACTCAGGGGGCATGAGCGACAGGAAAACCACCAGCGCGCCGCCGGCGCCGCCCGGTCCGCAGCAGCGCGCACCCCGCAAATGCGACAGCATCGCCACCCTTCCGGACGATCCCGGCGCCCGCCTCGGCCTCGGAATGATCGTCCGTGCGCCCCACATGCCCGAATGGGGGCTGGGCCAGATCCAGTCGATCACCGGCATGCGGGTCACGGTGGATTTCGAACATGCCGGCAAGAGGGTGATGTTCCTCGACAAGGCCCCCCTCGAGCCCGTGGAGGAAGACTGAGCCGGCGCAGGGGAAGGGCCTGCAACACAGCACCCGCATGCCGCTACCGCTGGTGACGGCGCCGCACACCCGCGGCGCTCCCCTGCGTCATCCGCCGCCCCGCATCGGCACCCCGAATCCGTGCCTGCCATGCGCATCCCATGCGCATCTGCCGCTCATGCCTTCCATCGCCGCTTGGACGCCGCTCGGAGATCTCCCGCCCCGCATGGAAACGGATACACGCATCCATGTTCGCGCATCGACGCGCATTGCATCTGGTGACCGAGATGCTCCGAACCCTCGTCGGCATAATGCGTCGGCATATCGGGAATCCCGGCGGCGCCCCTGTCTTCACGAAACTGTCTTCACGGAACGAGCCTGGCCGTCTTCACGGATCCGACGCCTTCACGGGCCCGTGCCCGCCCGGCACGAATCGGGCGGCAGGAACAGATCTCCCCATGCCGCAACCCGCAACAGGCGACCGCCTTCAAGCCCGCCCCTCCGAAGCGCCCCGGCCATGACCGGCGCAACGTGGTCGGTGCAAGTCGCCGGTCCCGGCTCCGCCATCCGGGATCACCAGCCGCCCTGTCCTCCTTTTGCTCTCTCTGGCCTCTCCTTCTCCTGTTTCCCGTCTTCGCCCGTCCTGCGCCGGGGCCCCTCGGCATGGGTGATCCGTGCTCCTTCCCCAGGGCATCCCTCCGCCTCCGGCCGGACTCCTCCTGGCCCTGGCCCGCGAATCACCCTTTCTTGACCCGGGATCGATATTGACGGCAAAGTCTTAACCGGAGATTAACGGCGGCAGGATCGCGCCCCGGCAACGGGACGGCAGGCACGGGCCATCAGCGGGACGACGGTCGGGACAGGGCCGGGACAGGGCCGGGACAGGGAAGGACGCACAGCATGACGCAAGGGGAGAAGCCCCGCGAACCGCTCTCCCATCTGACCGTGCGGCTCGCCCGTTCGGAAGCGGACCGCCTGTCGGCGCAAAGGTTGCGCTACCGGGTCTTCGTCGAGGAGCTCGGCGCCGACGGGCCGACGGTCGATCATGCGGCGCGGATCGAGCGGGATGCCTTCGATCCCCATGCCGATCATCTCCTGCTCGTCGATACGCGGCGGCCCGAAGAGACGGGCGATCATGTGGTCGGCGTCTATCGGCTGCTTACGGGGGAGCGGGCGCTTGCCGGACCCGGCTTCTACTCCGCCGGAGAATACGACCTCGCCCCGCTCATCCGGTCGGGGCGCAAGCTGCTCGAACTCGGCCGCTCCTGCGTCGATCCCGAATACCGCGGCGGACCGGCCATGCTGCTGATGTGGAACGCGCTTGCCGATTACGTTCTCGCGCGCGGCATCGAGATCCTGTTCGGCGTCGCCAGCTTTCACGGCACCGATGTCGCGGCCCTGGCCCAACCGCTTTCCTGGCTTCATCATCATCATCTGGCCCCGCCCGAGCTGCGCGTGCGCGCCCTCGAGAACAGCTATCAGCACATGGACCTGATTGCGCCCGGAGCGCTCGACGGCCGCGCGGCCAAGGCCGCGATGCCGGCTCTCATCCGCGCCTATCTGCGCCTCGGCGGCATGGTGGGGGAAGGCGCCTGGATCGACCACGCCTTCAATACCACCGATGTCTGCCTGATCGTCGATACCGCGCGCATGTCGGCCCGGCACCGCGCCTTCTACACCCGCGGCCGCGAGCCGCACCCGCTGACGGAAAGTCGCGCCCCGCTAGACGGCGGCGCCCCCGAACCGGAGCGGCCAGCGAAGGAGGGGCGGGGTGGAAGCGGCCCGCGTGGCGGGAACCCGGCCTCATGAGCAGCCTCACCTGGAACGGCGCAGAGCCGCCTCCGGCGCCGCCGACAGGGCCGGGGGGCGTGCTGCGTGCCATTGCCCGCGGCACTGCGCTCTTTCTTCTGATCTCGGCCTTTCTGCCGCCGCTCTGGGCCCTGCGGGGAGGCGAACGGCTCACCGGTCGCCGGCTCGGCGCCACCTTCATCCCCCATCTCGTCTCGCGCCTCGCCCTCTGCATCCTCGGCATCCGCCACGAGGTGAAGGGGCGGCCCGACCGCCGCGCCGGCGCCGTGGTGGCCAATCATGTCTCCTGGCTCGACATCTTCACCCTGAACGCCGCCGACGAGATCGTCTTCGTCGCCAAGGCCGAGGTGGCGCGCTGGCCCTTCATCGGCCTGATGGCCCGCTCGACCGGCGTCGTCTTCATCGAGCGGCGCCGCAGCCAGGCGCATCATCACCGCAACATGCTGGCCGAACGGATCGCCCGCGGCGACCGGATCCTGTTCTTTCCCGAAGGGACGAGTTCGGACGGCTTGAGGGTTCTCCCTTTCAGATCAACACTTTTTGCCTCGTTCTTCGACCAAGGCTTTCCCCAGCCCCCGGCGATCCAGCCGGTCACGGCCATCTACCATGCCCCCCCGGGGCGCGACCCGCGCTTTTATGGCTGGTGGGGAGAGATGGCCTTCGGCCCCCACCTCCTGCAGGTGCTGGCGACACCGCGCCAGGGCCGGGTAGAGGTGATCTTCCATCCGGTGGTACAGGTGGCCGACTTCACCGACCGCAAGGCCCTCGCCGCCCATCTCGAGGCGGTGGTGCGACGCCCCGTGGAAGAGACTTTCGCCGCCACGGCCGACGGGGCGATGCGCCCGATCGCGGACGCCCCTTCCGCCCTGCCCCGATCAGCCGCCACCGCCGAACGCCGCACCGTCTCCCCCGGTCCGGGAGAGGGCCGGGCCGGCTGAAAGGCCGCACAGACGGGCTGCCCCGGAGGCTGGACAAGCCCGCGGGGCATGCTATGGAACCCGCAAGCCCGAGTGGCGGAACTGGCAGACGCAGCGGATTCAAAATCCGCCGGCTTCGGCCGTGGGGGTTCGAGTCCCCCCTCGGGCACCAGCTTCTCCGCGTTTCGCAAGAAATATGAAATCTCATGCACTGTCGGTCTGCCAACTCCTCCGTTCCCCACACTGCGGCTGGCCTTCAGGAGCGTACAGCGGGTGCAAGATTTCGAACCGGTCGTCGAGATGGATCGACCGATGGGAGGGAGAAGTGGCTCGGTTCGTTTGAACAGTTCCGGGCGGTTTCATAAGTGGATCACCCGCTCTGTCATGCTGCGACCGGTACCGGTTGCAGCGCCTCATGATATGCCAGATCGGGCGTTCGCCCGTCCAGTGATGAATGCGGTCTCCTGGCGTTGTAGAAATCGATATAGCGGCGCAGGCTTTCGCGCGCGGCCGTGACACTGTCATAGGCCCGCAGGTAGACCTCTTCGTATTTGATGGTCCGCCACAGCCGTTCGACGAAGACATTGTCCCGCCAGGCCCCCTTGCCATCCATGCTGATCCGGATGTCGGCGTCCTTCAGCGCCGTGATGAAGTCGATCGAGGTGAACTGGC
>Ga0256839_1000244_pt1 | contig 70660 bp, 68 predicted proteins | sample 354166metaG_FD_185968 | JGI IMG/M metagenome (GOLD analysis project Ga0256839, IMG submission 185968) | Hydrothermal vent microbial communities from Mid Atlantic Ridge, Atlantic Ocean - 354-166 | ecosystem: Environmental > Aquatic > Marine > Hydrothermal vents | place: Atlantic Ocean: Mid...
CGCGCCCGTTGAGAAAGGAATGAGCGATGCGATACTGGCTGTTCAAGTCCGAACCCTCCACCTGGAGCTGGGACCAGCAGGTGGCCAAGGGGGACGAGTGCGAGGAATGGGACGGGGTGCGCAACTACCAGGCGCGCAACAACATGCGGCAGATGAAGGTCGGCGATCTGGGCTTCTTCTACCATTCGATGAAGGAAAAGGCGATCGTGGGGATCGTCGAGGTCTGCGCCGAAGCGCATCCCGACAGCACCACCGACGATCCGCGCTGGGAATGCGTGGACATCAGGGCCGTGCGCCCGATGCCGCGCCCGGTGACGCTGGAGATGTGCAAGAACGACCCCCGGCTGAAGGACATGGTGCTGGTCAACAACTCGCGCCTGTCGGTGCAGCCGGTGACCGCGGAGGAGTGGAAGGTGGTCTGCGACCTGGGCGGGCTCGGGGAGGGCTGAACCCATGTTCGCATCTGCCCGGCCGTATCGGGCAGGGCAGCCCCCGCCAGCGGCACTCCGCAGCCGTGGAAGGCGCCATTGCAGCCGCGCCGAACGGAACGCGCCGGGGCAACGTGCGGAGGGGCAGCGTGCGGAGGCGGCGAGCCACGCGAATGATCAATGCCGCCGGCCCCGGCGGGAGCGGCAGCGGATGCCCTGCCGAAACGCGGGCGTCTCGCGGAAACCACGGGGAAATGTCGCAGGAAGAGCCGCCTGAAGATACGGATACCCCGAAAACGGATGGAGGGTTCCGACCCCCCGCCGGAACCCTCCGCCACCCCACGTGCTCCCTTAGCACCACACGTGTTTCTGAAAGGTCCCGACCGTCCTGGTCCGTTGGGATGACACTACGGAATCCGGCCCGGGCAGGCAAGCTTCATGTGCCTAGAATTCCATTAAAAACAGGGACAACCGGAAAGGCGCCCCCCTTCCGGAGAGCGCCTTTCCCACAGCGGTTTCGCAGCGTTTCCCCCTGCGCAAGGCACCGGGCCCGGAATCAGCCGTAAACCGATTCCCTGCCGAAATGCTTGGTCAGGAGATAGTAGACCACGGCGCGATACTTGTTGCGCTCGGAGCGCCCGTACTGGTCGATGACCTTGTTGATGGCATCCATGAGCTCCGGCCCGTCGGACAGGCCGAGTTTCTTGATCAGGAAGTTGTTCTTGACGGTCTCAAGCTCGCTTTCCTGGGTAGCCGCCACGGTGGAAGCGTCGGCGTCATAGATCGCCGGGCCGCAGCCGATCGCGACCTTGGTCAGCAAGTCCATGTCCGGCTCGACGCCGCACTTGTTTCTCAGGTCATCGGCGTATTGCGCGATCAGCTCGTCTCTCTTTCCCATAGGTATTCTCCCACCGGTATTGGCTACATGCAACGAAAGCCCCATGTCCGGGCCCGACGCAAGGTTAGTGCGTTATCGCGATCTCAGAAAGGGGAAAGTTGTGCCACCCGGAGCACCGGGCGGCACCGCCCCGCCTCCGTTCAATAGCGGTAGTGTTCCGGCTTGTAGGGGCCGTCCACCGTCACGCCGATATATTCGGCCTGATCGGGGCGCAGTTCCGTCAGCTTCACGCCGATCTTGGCCAGGTGCAGCCGGGCCACCTTTTCATCCAGATGCTTGGGCAGGATGTAGACCTCGTTCTCGTAGTTCTCGCCCCTGGTCCACAGTTCGATCTGGGCCAGCACCTGGTTGGTGAAGGAGGCGCTCATCACGAAGGAGGGATGGCCGGTGGCGTTGCCGAGGTTCAAGAGGCGCCCCTCGGACAGCAGGATGATCCGGTTGCCCGAAGGCATCTCGATCATGTCCACCTGGTCCTTGATGTTGGTCCACTTGTGATTGCGCAGCGCCGCAACCTGGATCTCGTTGTCGAAATGGCCGATGTTGCCGACGATCGCCATGTCCTTCATCTCGCGCATGTGCTCGATGCGGATCACGTCCTTGTTGCCGGTGGTGGTGATGAAGATGTCGGCCTCCTTCACCACGTCTTCGAGGCGCACCACCTCGAACCCGTCCATCGCCGCCTGAAGCGCGCAGATCGGGTCTATTTCGGTGACTTTCACCCGTGCACCGGCACCGCGCAAGCTGGCGGCCGAACCCTTGCCCACGTCGCCATAGCCGCAGACCACGGCCACCTTGCCGGCGATCATGGTGTCGGTTGCGCGCCGGATACCGTCCACCAGGCTTTCGCGGCAGCCGTACTTGTTGTCGAACTTGGACTTGGTAACGCTGTCGTTCACGTTGATCGCCGGGAAGGGCAGCTGGCCTTCCTTCATCAGCTCGTAGAGGCGATGCACCCCGGTGGTGGTTTCCTCGCTCACGCCCCTGATCGCGTCGCGCTGCTGCGTGAACCAGCCGGGGCTTTCCTTGAGCCGTTTGCGGATCTGGGCAAACAGCGCTTCTTCCTCTTCGGACTTCGGCACCGCGATCAGATCTTCCTCGCCCTCTTCCACCCGGGCGCCGAGCAGGACATACAGCGTGGCATCGCCGCCGTCGTCGAGAATCATGTTGGCGGTTCCCTCCGGGAACTGGAAGATGCGGTCGGCGTAATCCCAGTATTCCTCCAGCGTCTCGCCCTTGACGGCAAACACCGGGGTGCCGCCGGCGGCAATCGCCGCGGCGGCGTGATCCTGGGTGGAGAAGATGTTGCACGAGGCCCAGCGCACCTCGGCGCCGAGATGCACCAGCGTCTCGATCAGCACCGCTGTCTGGATCGTCATGTGCAGGCTGCCGGCGATGCGCGCGCCCTTCAGCGGCCTGCTGTCGCCGTATTCCTCGCGCAGGGCCATCAGCCCCGGCATTTCGGTTTCGGCGATCTCGATCTCCTTGCGGCCGAAATCGGCGAGGTCGATATCCTTGATGATGTAATCCTTCGGCATCGCGCCGTGCTCCTTCGACAATCGGTTCGGCGGGTGGATAGCACCACTGCACCGGCTCGACAATGCGCCCCGGCACCCGATAGGTTGCGCGGGCGACAAAACGGCCCGCATCCGTGGAAACGAGGCGAAAATGAAACAGCCCCGCGCCTGGCAGCGCATGCTTTCGGGCCGCCGGCTCGACCTGCTGGATCCGACCCCGGTGGACATCGAGATCGAGGACATCGCCCACGGGCTGGCCTTCGTGGCGCGCTGGAACGGCCAGACGCGGGGCGACTGGCCGTATTCGGTGGCCGAGCACTCGCTGCTGGTGGAGCGGCTGTTCTCGCGGATGAACCCCGGCGTCGGCACCCGCTGGAAGCTGGCCGCGCTGCTGCACGACGCCCCCGAATACGTGATCGGAGACATGATCTCGCCGGTCAAGTCCGCCATCGGCCCGGCCTACGAAGATCTGGACGCCCGGCTTGCGGCGGCGATTCACCGGCGCTTCGGCCTGCCGACCGAGATTCCCGCCCCGATCAAGCGCCAGATCAAGAAGGCCGACCGGCTCAGCGCCTGGGCCGAGGCGGTGCAGATCGCCGGGTTCTCGCAGGCCGAGGCAGATCGCTTCTTCGGTCGGCCGGAGCCCGCGCTGAAGCGCGACCTGGCCATCGCGCTGCGCCCCCCTGTCGAGGTGCGGGCAGCTTTCCTGGCCCGCCACGAAGCCCTGCTGGAAGAGGCGGGCTGAGCGGCTCAGCCGCAGGTGTCTCCGGCGCGCGCCGCACCCTGCCGCCAGCCGACGAACCGCTCGCCGGTGAAGAACAGCTCCAGCCCGCCCCAGGCGATTCGCGCGGCGATTTCCGGCGGACAGCCGGCCAGCGGCAGGGCCTCGCCCCGGCCCAGGGCGCGCTCGACGATCGGGATCATTCCCTCCGGCGCGCGGCCGAAATCCATCCGCAAGCCCGAGGGCAGGACGGCCAGGCCGCCCGGATCGGGCCTGAAGGCAATCCCGGGCGGGGGCACGGATGGCAGCGCGGCCACGCAGCCGGCCAGCAGCCCGAGCGGCAACACAAGCTCCAGTGCCAGGGCGCAGGCCCGGATCCGCATCGGCCCTACCGGGGGCTGCGCTTGGCGAGGATGCGCTGCAGGGTGCGCCGGTGCATGTTCAGCCGCCGCGCGGTTTCGCTGACGTTGCGATCGCACAGTTCATAGACGCGCTGGATATGTTCCCAGCGCACCCGGTCGGCCGACATGGGGTTTTCGGGCGGCGGCGGACGTTCCCCCGGCCCGGCCAGAAGGGCATCGGTGATGTCATTGGCATCGGCCGGTTTCGAAAGATAGTCTGTTGCCCCGATCTTCACCGCGGCAACCGCCGTGGCGATCGCACCGTAGCCGGTGAGCACGACGATGCGGCTGTCGGGACGCTTGGCCCGGATGGCTTCCACCACGTCGAGCCCGTTGCCGTCTTCCAGCCGCAGATCGATGACCGCATAGGCCGGCGGGCGCGCCGTGGCGATTGCCTTCCCCGCGGCCACCGAGCCGGCGGTTTCCGGCGCGAAGCCGCGCCTTTCCATCGCCCTGGCAAGGCGGCGCAGAAACGGCTCGTCGTCATCGACGATCAGAAGCGACCTGTCTGGATCCGGTTCCAGCTTGTCGGAGTCTGCCATCAGCCTTCCTTCCGCGTTTCTGCGCAGACCCTATTCCGCAACGCGCATCCGGTCAATTTCCGATGCCGGGCACCCCCTGCGCCGGACCCCGCCCCGCAGCGGGGCATCCACCGCAGACTTTTCCGGTCACGCCCCGGCCGCCTCGATGAAACAGGCGGCGACCTCGGCGATCTCCCCTGCCGTATCGTCGCGGCGGAAGAATTCGACGAATCCGGTTTCCGGAAGCACCAGATAGGTGAATGTCGAATGATCCATCAGATAGTATTCGTCATCCGTTTCCTGCTTGCGGTAATAGGTCCGGTAGGCCTGCGACGCGGCCTTGACCTGCTCCGGCGAGCCTGTCAGCCCCAGCATGTCGGGGTGCATGTAGTCGGTGAACTCCGCCAGGACCTCGGGCGTGTCCCGCTCCGGGTCGATCGAGATGAACACCGGCTGCACGTCAAGGCCGCGGGCCCGGAGAAGATCGACCGCCTCGGCATTGCGGGCCGCATCCAGAGGGCAGACATCCGGGCAGAAGGTATAGCCGAAATAGACGAGCGAGGGCCGGGTGAACACATCCCGGTCGGTCACGGTGCGCCCGGTTTCGTCGATCAGCTCGAAGGGGCCTCCTATGGCCGCCGTTCCGCCGGCGATCGCGGTGCTCCGGCACGATGCGAAAGGGTCCTTCTCTCCCCCGGACAGGAACATGTAACCCCCGGCCCCGAGCCCTGCCACGACAACGGCCGCTATCGCGCCGGCCCAACCGAGTCTCCCGCTCATCTCGACCCCTCCCGGATTCATGCGGCGCATTGATCGACCGTGAACGGCAAACTAACAAGGGGTAATTCTGACGCAACGGGAAACCGGAACATGCCGGCCAGGCAAGCGGGGCTGCTGAACGAGCACCGGCGCAACGACTGGGTGCGACTGCGCACGCTGATCATGCTGCGCTGGATCGCGATTGCCGGCCAGCTTGCCGCGCTCGTCGCGGCCGAGCGGTATTTCGGGCTCCAGGTCAGGCTCGGCCTCGGGTTCGTCGTGATCGGAACAGCCATCATCGCCAACCTGATCGCCCTGTTCGTCTACCCGGAAAACAAGCGGCTGAGCGAACGCGAGGTCCTGCTGATGCTCCTGTTCGACCTGGCCCAGCTCGCGGCGCTGCTGTTTCTGACCGGCGGGCTGCACAACCCCTTCGCCCTGATGATTCTCGTTCCGGTGACGATCGCCGCCACGACCCTGCGCACGCCGGCGGTGATTCTCGTCAGCGCCGTTGCAATCGTTCTGGTCACTGTGATCGCGCTCTTCTTCATCCCCCTGCGCGACCGGGCCGGTCAGGCGCTGATCATGCCCGATCTGTTCCTGTTCGGATTCTGGGCCGCGATCGTGATCGGAATCGTCTTTCTCGGCGCTTATGCCCGCCGGGTTGCCGGCGAGGTGGATTCCATGTCGCAGGCGCTGCTCGCCGCGCAGATGGCGCTGGCGCGGGAGCAGAAGATCGCCGACCTCGCCGGGGTCGTGGCGGCAACGGCGCACGAGCTGGGCACGCCGCTGGCCACGATCAAGCTCGCCAGCAGCGAGCTGGCGGAGGATCTCGCCGACCGGCCGGGGCTGCGCGATGACGCCCTGCTGATCCGCGAGCAGGCCGACCGCTGCCGCGATATCCTTCACTCCATGGGCCGGGCCGGCAAGGATGACCTGCACCTGCAGAGAACTCCGCTGTGCGCCCTGCTCCAGGAAGCGGCCCAGCCCCATGTGGACCGCGGCATCCGCGTCATCTTCTCGCCCGACCCGGAAAGCTGCGGGCTCAACCCCCGCCCGATCGTCTGGCGCCGCCCCGAGATCATTCACGGGCTGCGGAACCTGATCCAGAACGCCGTCGATTTCGCCGAATCGACCATCTGGGTCGATTCCTCCTGCACCGACAGCCATGTGAGCGTGCGGATCATCGATGACGGCCAGGGGTTTTCCCAGCATGTGATCGGCCGGATCGGCGACCCGTTCCTGAGCGTCAATTCTCCCGCGGCCGAACGGGACAGGCGGCCGGAATATCAGGGTATGGGGCTGGGCCTGTTCATCGCCAAGACGCTGCTCGAACGCTCGGGCGCCGAACTGTCCTTCGCCAATGCGCATGACGCCTTCTCGCTCCAGCCCGAACCGGGCAAACGATGCGGCGCGATCGTGGAGGTGACATGGCCGATCGCGGCGATCTGCCCGGAAGATGACGGCCCCGCCCCCGGCCTCGGGGAGAACGCCCCGTTTCCCGCCTGACCGCGGCGCCCGGCGGGAACATTCCGGCAGCACGCATGGCCGGCCGGCGGACGCAGGCGGGCCTTACCGGCAGGTTCCGCCGGAGCGACCGCCCTTCCCCCGCCAGCCTTTTCTTAACCTTCCGTTAACCCTTGTGAATGAGGGTGAGGCGAACGCTCACACCCGGGGACAACCTTTCATGGATTCGGCAAGCCTTGTGCAACTGGGGGGGCTGCTGGCATTCTCGTTCGTCTTCGCCCTGGCGGCGCTCTGGAGCGCGGCCCGGCTCTGGGCGCGGCCTGCGCCCGCGCCCTCCCTGTTCGAACCGGACGATGCCGACACCTACCTGTTCGACGGCGACTCCCTGATCGATGCAAGCCCCGAAGCCGCGGAGGCGTTCAACCGCGACCCTTTCGACGGAAGCGACTGGCAGCGTTTCCTGGAGCACCAGCGGGCCGCCTTCCCGGATCTCGAGGCAAGGGTTGCCGAACTGCCCGAAAACGGAAGGAAGGTCGTTCTCTCGCGGGACGGAAGCGCCCGGCTGGTGATCGAGAACCGCTCAGGCCTGATCCGCATAACCCGGAGCGGGCAGCCGCCGGAGCGCAACCGCATCATCCTTGACCGGCCGGGTTACGAAGCCATGCGCAAGGAGCTCAGGACACTGCGCGAAACCGCGCGCCGCGCCCCCTTCCTGCTCTGGTGTCAGGACAGCGAAGGCACCGTCACCTGGGCCAACAACGCCTATCTCGAACTGGCCGGCAAGGGCGCCGTTGACCCCGAAGCGCCCCCCTGGCCGCCGGCCCGGCTCTTCGACCTGCACAACGCCCGGCCGGGCGACACGCCGGTGCGCGCCCACCGGATCACCGCCCATATCGCAGGCGAATCCGAACCGCGCTGGTTCGAATGCTTCGAAACCCCCCTCGAAGAGGAAAGCCTGTTCATGGCCGTCTCGGCAGACAAGGTGGTGAAGGCGGAAATCGCCCTGCGCGATTTCGTGCAGACCCTGACCAAGACCTTCGCCCATCTCACGGTCGGGCTGGCGATCTTCGACAGGACGCGCCGGCTGACGCTGTTCAACCCCGCGCTGATGGATCTTACGGCCCTGCCGGCCGACTTCCTTTCGGCCCGGCCGACCCTGCATGCCTTCCTCGACCGGCTGCGGCAGAAACGGATGCTGCCGGAACCGAAGGATTACAAGAGCTGGCGCCAGCAGTTTCAGGAACTGGAAACCGCCGCCGAAAACGGCACCTACGAGGAAACCTGGTCGCTGGCCAACGGCAGCACATACCGGGTGATCGGTCGCCCGCATCCCGACGGCGCCCTTGCCTTCGTGTTCGAGGACATCAGTGCCGAGATCTCCCTGACCCGCCGCTTTCGCGCCGAACTCGAAACCGGGCAGGCGGTGCTGGACACGCTCGATGAGGCGATCGCGGTCTTTTCTCCCGGCGGCGCGCTCACCCTGTCGAACCGCGCCTATGGCGCGCTGTGGGAAGTCGATACATCGACGATCCTCGGCCAGTTCGGAATCATCGATGCAACCCGGCTCTGGAGCGAACACTGCGCGCCTTCGCCGGTCTGGGGAGATGCGCGCGAATTCGTCTCCGCCCCGGGCCCGAAGGCGGAATGGTCTGCGGACGTGCGCCTTCTGGACGGTCGGGCGCTGCGCTGCCGGTTCGTGCCGATCGCCGGCGGGGCGACCCTGGTCGGCTTCCGGCTGCTGGAAACGGCCGCCGCGCACCCCGACGAGGTGCCGGCCGGACCCGGGGAGGAGCGCCCGGCAGCTGCGGACCGGGCCGCGTTCTGATCGAACGCCTTGCGGCGGCGGCGCGGGCAGGTAAGCTCCCGGCATGGCCCCGGACATTCTCCTTTCCGAGCTGATCCTGCGTTCGGTGCGCGAGACCGCCGCCTTCGGCGCCGCCCTCGCGCCGGCGCTGCAGGCCGGCGATGTCATCCTGCTCGAAGGCGATGTCGGTGCCGGCAAGACCCATCTCGCCCGCGCCATCATCCGGGCCCGCCTTGCCGCGGCGGGAAAAGAGGAAGAGGACATCCCCTCTCCGACATTCACCCTCGTTCAGACCTATGACGCCGGAAGCTGCGAGATATGGCATGCCGATCTCTATCGTGTCGGGGATCCGGCGGAATGTTACGAGCTCGGACTGCCCGATGCCTTCGACACCGCGGTATGCCTTGTCGAATGGCCGGAGGCCCTGGCCGAAGCGCGGCCGGAAAACGCGCTCGTGCTGCACCTCGAGATGCTGCCGGAAGCCGGGTCGCGCCGGCTGCGGGCACGCGGGCCGGAAGCACGCTGGGCCGGGCCGGTTGCCCGGGCCCGGCGTCTGGCCGGCCCTGACACCGCCAGCCCCGGGAAGTGACATGCGAGGTTTTCATTACCGGCGCGAACTGCCAAGCTGAAGCCGATGTTCGAGCCCAGCAGGATACCCAGGGTCTTTGCCTGCCCGCCCGGAGCGGATTTTCCGCAGGTCCTGGTTGACGGGCTCCTGGAACGGCTTTCCGGGCAGCCGCCGCAGGCCCTGGCCCGGGTGGAGCTGATCGTCAACACCCGGCGCATGCGGCGACGCATCCTGCGATTGTTCGACAGCGGCCCGCCCCGGCTCCTGCCGCGGATCCGGCTGGTCTCGGAGCTTGCCCTGGAACCGACTTCGGAACTGCCCCGGATGCCGGTCTCGCCGCTGCGGATACGCTTCGAACTGGCACAGCTGATCGCCCGCCTGCTCGATCGGGAACCCGACATCGCGCCGCGCGCGGCCCTGTATGAGCTCGCCGACAGCCTGGCCTCTCTTGTCGGCGAAATGCATGACGAGGGCGTGCAGCCGGACGACATCCTTTCGCTCGATGTCGCCGACCTTTCCGGCCACTGGGCACGCAGCCTGAAGTTCCTGGAGATCGCGACTTCCTTTCTTGCCGGGCGGCTCGGGGAAAATCCCGACCATGCGGCCCGCCAGCGTCAGGTGGTCGAGTGGCTGTCCCGGCGCTGGGAGAGCCGGCCGCCGGCGCATCCGGTCATCATCGCCGGATCCACCGGCTCGCGGGCCACCACCTCGCTCCTGATGCAGTCAGTCGCCCGCCTGCCGCAGGGGGCCGTCATCCTGCCCGGGTTCGACTTCGAACAGCCCGACGCCGTCTGGGAAAGGCTCGACAGCGCCCCGTCAGGCGAGGACCACCCGCAGTTCCGGTTCCGCCGGCTGATGCGCGCGCTCGATCTGTCGCCCGGAGACATCCGGCCCTGGCACGGCAGCCTTCCGGCCGATATCCGGGCGCGCAACCGGCTGGTTTCCCTGGCGCTCAGGCCGGCCCCCGTCACCGGGCAGTGGATGTCCGAGGGGCCGGCGCTTGCCGGGCTGGCGGAGGCGACCGGGCGGATGACCCTGGTCGAGGCGCCCTCACCCCGGCAGGAGGCCGCCGCCATCGCCGCAATCCTGCGCCAGGCCGCCGAGGAGGGCCGGCGCGCTGCCCTCGTCACGCCGGACCGGACACTGACCCGCCGGGTGAAGGCCGCGCTGGAACGCTGGCGCATCCTGCCCGACATCAGCGCCGGCGAACCGCTGCACCTGACCGCCCCCGGGCGGCTGTTCCTGATGGCCGGCGCGCTGCCCTGCCAGCGCCTGACCTCTGACCGGGCACTCGCCCTTCTGAAGCACCCCCTCGTCTGCGCCGCCCCGCAGCAGCGCAAAACGCATCTGGAGCGGGTCCGCCGGTTCGAACTGGCACTGCGCCGGAACGGGCCGGCCTTCCCCTCGCGGGAATTCCTGATGTCCCGGGCAGAAGACGGGGAAGGGCTGCAGGATGCCGATCGCGACTGGGCGATCTGGGTCTGCCGGCTGCTCTTCCGGCAGGAAGAAGCCGGTCTCCGCCCGCTCGCCGCGCATTTCGCCGACCATCTTTCCCGCGTCCGGGCGCTGGTCGCCGGCCCCGACGGCACCGACGAATCGGCGCTCTGGAGCGGCGCCGCCGGGCAGGAGCTCGAGCGCGTGACCGGCGAGATCGCTGCCGAAGCCGCCGGCGCCGGCAACATCACCGCAGCGGAATACCTGAACCTGTTCCGGGCGATCCTGGAGCGGCGCGAGGCCCGAGAACAACGGCATACTCACCCGGACATCACCATCTGGGGCACGCTGGAAGCGCGGGTTCAGGGGGCCGATCTGGTGATTCTCGGCGGGCTCAACGAAGGCATCTGGCCCGAGCAACCGGCGGCCGACCCCTGGCTGAACCGGGAAATGCGGCACCGGGCCGGGCTGCTGCTGCCGGAGCGGCGGATCGGGCTCGCGGCCCATGACTTCCAGCAGGCTGTCGCTGCCGGACAGGTTGTGCTCAGCCGGGCGGTGCGCGACGAGGATGCCCAGGCGGTGCCCTCACGCTGGCTGAACCGGCTCTGCAACCTGCTGCGCGGCGCCTCGGAGGAAAGCGCGGCGCTCCTGGAGCAGATGCGGGCCCGCGGCCAGGTCTGGCTCGACCTGGCCCGGACGCTGGAACTTCCGGACCGGACCGAGCCGCCGGCGCCCCGACCGGCGCCCCGGCCGCCGCGCGCAGCCCGGCCGCAACGGCTGTCGGTGACCAGCATAAACCGGCTGATCCGCGATCCCTATGCCATCTACGCCCGCCACATCCTGGGGCTGGAACCCCTCGCCCCCCTGCGCCCGGAACCCGACCCCCTTCTGCGCGGTTCGGTCCTGCATCTGGTGATGGAGCGCTTCATCCGGCAGTATGACCCTTCCGAACCCCTGCCGGAGCTGCGGCGCAGGCTCATGCAGGTTGCCGATGCGGTGCTGAAGCGGCACGTCCCCTGGCTGACGGCACGGGTGCTCTGGAGAAGCCGGCTCGAAAAGGTGGCGGATTCCTTTCTTGCCGACGAGCAGGCCCGGCGCGCGCATGCCACGCCGGTGGCGCTTGAAGTCAGCGGCCGGCTGAAGCTTTGCGACCCCCCCTTCACCCTCACGGCGCGGGCGGACCGGATAGACCGGACCGACGACGGAGAATATGTCGTCTACGACTACAAGAGCGGCCCTCCCCCTTCGAAAAAGCAGATGCGCTTTTTCGACAAGCAGCTGATCCTCGAAGCGCTCATCCTCCGGCAGGGCGGGTTCGACGGCCTGCCGGCGGGGCCGGTTGCGGCGGTGGAGCATGTCGGCCTCGGCGCGCCGGACCAGTGCCGGCGCTACCCGCTGCGGAGCGACGAACTCGACAGTGCCGACAGCGAGCTGCGGCAGCTTCTTGCCGCCTATGGCCGCCGAGAACAGGGCTATACCGCCCGACGGGCCGTGGCCCGGATGCGTTTTTCCGGCGATTACGACCACCTGGCGCGCTATGGCGAATGGGATGAAACCTGCACCCCGGAACCCCTGGAGGTCGGCCATGAGCCCTGATGCGGCAACCCGGCGCCAGATCGAGGCGGCGGATCCGGCCGTTTCCGCCTGGCTGTCGGCGAATGCGGGCTCGGGCAAGACCCGGGTTCTGACCGATCGCGTGGCGCGGCTGCTGCTGCGGGGCGTGCCGCCGCAGAACATTCTCTGCCTGACCTACACCCGGGCCGCCGCCGCCGAGATGCAGAACCGCCTTTTCGCACGTCTGGGCGACTGGGCGATGCTGCCCGATGAGGCGCTGCGCGAACAGCTCGCCACCCTGGGCGAGGAAGGCTGCGCGGCGGGGCCGGGCCTGGATTTCGCCCGCACGCTGTTCGCCCGCGCAATCGAAACCCCGGGCGGGCTGCGGATCCAGACAATCCATTCCTTCTGCGCCGCGCTGCTGCGCCGCTTTCCGCTGGAAAGCGGGATCTCGCCGCTGTTCCGGACCCTGGAAGAACCGGACACGAAACAGCTGCACGAAGAGGTTCTCGATGCGCTGGCCGGCGGCCCCGAAGCCGCGCTGCTTGCCGATGTGGCGCGCCTTTTCAGCGGCGCCGACATCGGAAAGCTCGCCGCCGAGGTCGCCTCTGCCGCCGCCGGGTTTTCCCCGCCGGCGGATGCCCGCAGGATATGGCGCCTGCTCGGGCTTTCCGAGAAGCTCGACGAAGGCGGGCTGCTGGCCCGGGTCTTCACCGGGGAAGAAGCGTCACTCGTCGCCGCGCTGCGGCCGATCCTGGAGGCCAGCGGCCGGGACAACGACCACAAGCTTGCCGAAAAACTGGCCGCGATCGACCTTTCCGCACCGCGGCTTTCCGACCTCGAAGCCCTGCTGGAGTTCTTTCTCTACAAGGAAACGGCGACAATCTCCCCCGGTGCCGCCAAAACCGACAGGATGCCGACGAAGGCCCTGCGCGAGGCCCACCCGGAAATCGTTGCGCGGCTGCATGACTTCATGCGCCGGGTGGAAGCCGCGCAGGAGCCGTTCCGGGCGCTTCTGACAGCGCGCCGGACGCTCGCGCTGCACCGCTTCGCCGGCGCCTTCCTGGCCGGGCTGGAAGCCCGCAAGCAGGCCCGGGGCGTGCTCGATTTCGATGACCTGATCGCCCGCGCCACCGCCCTGCTGTCCGATCCGGCGGTTGCCCAGTGGGTGCTCTACAAGCTCGACGGCGGGCTGGACCACATCCTGGTGGACGAGGCCCAGGACACGAGCCCCGGGCAGTGGAAGGTGATTTCGCTGCTCGCGCGGGAATTCGCCGCCGGCGAGGGCGCGCGCCCGGAAACGGAGCGCACCATCTTCGTGGTCGGAGACTTCAAGCAGTCGATCTACTCCTTCCAGGGAGCGGACCCGGGCGAATTCGCACGCATGCGGGAAGATTTCGCAGCCCGCCTCGAAGGCGCCGGCAAGACGCTCCGCAGGGGGATTCTGGAACATTCCTTCCGCTCCGCCCCGGCGATTCTCCGATTCGTCGATGCCGTCTTCCGCGAAAATCCCGCACAGGGAATCGGCGGCCCTCCGAGCCATGTCGCCTATCATGCGGAAATGCCCGGGCGGGTGGATCTCTGGCCGCTCGAGGAGGCCCCCGAACAGCCGGACGACAGCCCCTGGTACATGCCGGTCGACAGGCCTGCCGCCAACGATCCGCAGGTGATCCTGGCCGACCGGCTGGCGCGCTGGATCCGGCAGCAGTGCGAAACCGGGGTGCTGCCGGAACGCGACGGCACCTCCCGCCCGATATGGCCGGGCGACTTCCTGATCCTGGTCCAGAAGCGCTCCGAGCTGTTCCACGAGATCATCCGGGCCTGCAAGGCACACGGCCTTCCGATTGCCGGCGCAGACAGGTTGCGGCTGGATGCCGAGCTTGCGGTGAAGGATCTGCTGGCACTGCTGTCGTTCCTGGATACGCCGGAGGATGATCTGTCGCTGGCCGCGGCGCTGCGCTCTCCCCTGTGCGGGCTCGACGAGTCGGCGCTGTTCGATCTGGCCCACGGCCGGGGCGAACGCAGGCTCTGGGCGGTGCTCCTGGAGCGGCGCGAACGCTTCCCCGGAACCGTCGGGATGCTCGAGGACCTGCGCGCCGTGGTGGACTATCTGAGCCCCTACGAACTTCTGGAGCGGATCCTGGTCCGCCATGACGGCCGGGCCCGGCTTCTGGCACGTCTGGGGCCGGAGGCGGAGGAAGGCGTTGATGCGCTGCTGGAGCGCGCCCTTGCCCACGAACGCCGCGAACCTCCGAGCCTGACCGGCTTTCTCGCCTGGCAGGGCGGCAGCGATACCGAGATCAGGCGCCGGACCGATACCGCCGCCGGGAGCATCCGTGTCATGACGACTCATGGCGCCAAGGGGCTGGAGGCTCCCATCGTAATCCTGCCCGACACCAACGACAGACAGCCGGACGAGGGCGGGGAAATCCTCCGGAGCGATGACGGCACCGCCCTGTGGCGCCCGGCAAAGGCCCAGCTTCTTCCGGCGCCGCTCCGGGATCTGGCGGCAACCGCACGCCAGGCCCGGCAGGACGAGCACGACCGGCTGCTCTACGTCGCCATGACCCGGGCCGAAAGGTGGCTCGTCCTGTGCGGCGCGAAAAAGAAAAAGGCGAGGTCGGCGGAAGACAGCTGGTACCGGAAGCTCGAACGGGCGATGCGCGCCCTGGATACCGAACCTCTCGACACTCCGACCGGCGCCGGCCTGCGGCACCGGCAAGGGGAGTGGCCGCCCGCCGCGCAGCGGGACTCCGGGCCGAAGGCGGAAGGGAAAGGCCCGCCCGAAGGGGCCGGCGGCACCGCCCTGCCCGGCTGGGCCCTGTCGCCCGCCGCCAGGCCGGATCCCCGGCCGGAACCCCTTTCGCCCTCGTCCGTGGCGGGAGCCAAGGCGCTGCCCGGCAGCCCCGACGCACTCGAGGAAGACGCGGCCATGCTGCGCGGCACCCGCATCCATCTCCTGCTGCAGCACCTGCCCCGCTTTGCCCCCGCGGAGCGCGAGAGCATCGCCCGCCAGCTGCTCCGGGGGAACGGGCAGGAACCGTCGCCCGCCGAATTCCGCGATGTCCTGGACGAGGCCCTGCGCGTGCTGGAAGATCCGGATCTTGCCTGGATCTTCCGCGAGGAGAGCTTTTCCGAAGTCGGCATTTCCGCCGCGCTGCCGGCCTTGTCGGGGCAACGTATTCGCGGAACGATCGACCGGCTCGTCCTGTCGGAGGGGCGGGTCAGCATCGTCGATTTCAAGACCAACCGCACCGTGCCCGACCGCCCCGAGGAGGTTCCGGCGGGAATCCTGCGACAAATGGCCCTCTACCTGGAAGCGGTCGAGGCGCTCTATCCGGATCATGTGGTGGAGTTGTCGATCCTGTGGAGCAGCCTTCCCGCGCTGATGCGGCTTCCGCAGGACATCGTCAGGAACGCCCTGCGCGCACCCCCTGCGCCCGGAACCGATCCGCCGGCTTGACCTTGGCCGACCCGGCCCATAGGTAGCGGGCGAAGCTTGATACCAGGAGAACCGAAATGGCCACCGTCCCCGTCACCGATCAGACCTTTGAAGCCGAAGTCCTCCAGTCCGACATCCCGGTGGTTGTGGATTTCTGGGCCGAGTGGTGCGGCCCCTGCCGCCAGATCGGCCCGGCGCTGGAAGAACTGTCGGAGGAATTCGACGGCAGGATCAAGATCGCCAAGGTGAACGTGGACGAAAACCCCGGCTCTCCGGCCCAGCTTGGCGTGCGCGGGATCCCCGCACTGTTCCTGTTCAAGGACGGCAAGGTGGTCTCGAACAAGATCGGCGCCGCCCCCAAGGCAGCGCTGCAGAGCTGGATCGAAGAGGCGCTCTGAGCCGCCGCGTTTCCGGGGCCGGTTTCCGGGCAGCTGCCCGCGAACCGCGCCGCCCCATGCGGCGAGCCGCGCCGGCCGGGCGCCTGCACGCTGGAGGACGCGATGCCCGAACAGGAATTTCCCGGCTGGCACGGCACGACGATTCTCGCGGTGCGCAAGGGGGGCGAGGTCGTGCTTGCCGGCGACGGGCAGGTGAGTCTCGGGCAGACGGTGATCAAGGGAAGCGCCCGGAAGGTGCGGCGCCTGAACAGCGGCGGACAGGAGATCCTGGCCGGTTTCGCCGGTTCCACGGCCGATGCCTTCACCCTTCTGGAGCGGCTCGAAGCCAGGCTGGAGGCCAGGCCGGGGCAGCTTGCCCGGGCGGCCATCGACCTGGCGAAGGACTGGCGCACCGACAAGTATCTGCAGAAGCTGGAGGCGATGCTGATCGTCACCGACGGAACCGACCTTCTGGTGATCACCGGCGCCGGAGACGTGCTTTCCCCCGAACATGACGTGGCGGCGATCGGCTCGGGCGGGAACTATGCCCTGGCGGCGGCGCGCGCCCTCATGGACAGCGACATGAGCGCCGAAGAGATCGCCTGCAAGGCGATGGCGATCGCCGCCGACATCTGCGTTTACACGAACGGCAGGCTGACGCTGGAAAAGCTGGAAGGCTGAGCGTGCCGCAGCTGGAAGAGGACGATATCCGCGCTGCCGTTTCCGCCGGCATCCTGAGCGAGGCGCAGGCCGCCGGGCTGCTGGCGCTGTTCCGCCAGCGCCGGGGAATCCGCCGCCACATGGCGGCGGAAGACGAGCCCTTCGAGTTCTTCCGCGGCTTTTCCGAGATCTTCGTGACCGCCGGCCTGGCGCTGCTGCTGGGCGGGATCCTGGCCCAGATGCTGATTGCCGGCGCCGGCGCCGCGGTGCCCTTCGTCGGCCTGGCTGCAACCTTCGCCCTGTCGTTCTACTTCATCCGCAGGCGCCGGATGAACCTGCCCGGGATGCTCCTTGCCGCCTGTTTCGGCATCTTCCTGAGCGCTGCCACCCTTGCGCTCGCCACCGAGAACACCCCCGACCTCGTAACCCTGCCGCGACTCGTCGGTCTGGTGGGGATGGCCGGGATGGCCGCCCATTTCGCACTTTTCCGACTGCCGTTCTCGATGTTCGTCTTCGGCGTCTTCGGCTGGATCACGACCTATGCCTTCATCACCGAAGACCGCCTCGGCCTGTGGCGGAACCTTCCCGAAAGCCTGTTCGACCTTGCCGGCGAATCGTCGCTGGCCTCGGGCTCGCTGATCTTCGGCCTCGCGGCCTTCGCGCTGGGCATCTTCTTCGACATGCGCGACCCGCATCGCGTCAGCCGCTGGTCGGCAACCGGCTTCTGGCTGCACGTGCTTGCGGCTCCGGCGCTGGTCAACACCGCGGCGATGACGCTCTACAACCGCGGCGACACAACCGGCTACGTCCTGACGGCAGCCCTGCTTCTCGTCGTCACGCTGTTGTCGCTGATCATCGACCGGCGTTCCTTCATGGCTGCCGGGCTCGTGTATCTCGGAGCGCTGATCGCGGTTGCGCTGGGCCGTGACGGAAGCGGCGCCGGAAACGGCATCGTTGCGACAATGCTGATTCTCGGCGCCTTCATCACCGCCCTGGGAAGCTGGTGGGTCCGGATCCGCGACTGGCTGATGCGCAACCTGCCCGACTTTCCGCTGAAGGACCGCCTTCCACCGTATTCATGTTCCGTCGTTTCCGCCACCGAGGATACCCGATGACAGACCTGACCCCCCGCGAGATCGTCTCGGAGCTCGACCGTTTCATCATCGGCCAGAAGGACGCCAAGCGCGCCGTGGCCGTGGCCCTGCGCAATCGCTGGCGGCGCAAGCGGCTGGATCCGGCGCTGCGCGAAGAGGTCTATCCCAAGAACATCCTGATGATCGGCCCCACCGGGGTGGGCAAGACGGAGATCAGCCGCCGCCTTGCACGGCTGGCGCGCGCGCCCTTCATCAAGGTCGAGGCCACCAAGTTCACCGAAGTGGGCTATGTGGGCCGCGACGTGGAGCAGATCATCCGCGACCTGGTGGAGGCTTCCATCACCATGACGCGCGAGCGCATGCGCGAAGAGGTGAAGGCCGCTGCCCGCAGGGCCGCCGAGGAACGGGTGCTGCGCGCCATCGCCGGCGAGAACGCCCGCGAGCAGACGCTGGAGATGTTCCGCGGCAAGCTCAGGCGCGGCGAACTGGATGACACCGTGATCGAGCTGGAGGTGGCGGATACCTCGTCACCGCTGCCGATGTTCGAGATCCCCGGCCAGCCGGGACAGATGGGCGGGGCGCTGAACCTTGGCGACCTGTTCGGCAAGGCCTTCGGCGGGCGCACGGTGCGCCGGCGCATGACGGTGGCCGAGAGCCATGACGTGCTGATCAACGAAGAGGCCGACAAGCTGCTCGACGAGGAAACCGTCACCCGCTCCGCCATCGAGGCGGTGGAACACAACGGCATCGTCTTCCTCGACGAAATCGACAAGGTCTGCGCCCGCTCCGACATGCGCGGTGCCGACGTCTCGCGCGAGGGCGTGCAGCGCGACCTGCTGCCGCTGATCGAGGGCACCACGGTTTCCACGAAATACGGCCCGGTAAAGACAGACCACATCCTGTTCATCGCTTCCGGTGCGTTCCATATCGCCAAGCCCAGCGACCTGCTGCCCGAACTGCAGGGGCGGTTGCCGATCCGGGTGGAGCTGCGCGCGCTGAGCGAGCGGGACTTCGTGCGGATCCTCACCGAAACCGACAATGCGCTGACGCTGCAATATACCGCGCTGATGGAAACCGAAGGCGTGACGGTGGAGTTCACCGAAGACGGTATCGGCGCGCTGGCCCGGATCGCCGCCGAGGTCAACGAAAGCGTGGAAAACATCGGCGCGCGGCGGCTTTACACGGTGATGGAACGGGTGTTCGAGGAACTTTCCTTCACCGCGCCCGACCGGAGCGGTGAAAAAGTCGTCATCGATCGAGGCTTCGTCGAGACGAATCTGGGAGATTTCGCCCGTTCGACCGATCTGGGGCGCTACATGCTGTGATGCGCCGGCCGTTCAGCGCCGGCGCTTCAGATAGACATACAACGCGCCGGCGCCGCCGTGCCGGCCATGCGCCTCGCTGACCTGGAGCACCATCTGCGCCAGCGGCCCGCTCTGCAGCCACTGCGGCACATGGTGGCGAAGAACCCCCGGCCGAATCGGGATCGGACCGTCTCCGCGGTCGCGGCCGCGACCCTTTCCCGTGATCACCAGCACCAGCCGGACCCCGCGCGACCATGATTCGGTGATGAAAGCGCTCAGCGCCGGATGCGCCTGCGCCACCGTCATCCCGTGCAGGTCGATGCGGGCCTGCGGTGCCAGCCTGCCCCGGCGCAGCCGCGCATATTGCCTGCTGTCCATGCGCGGGGCCACCGGAGCAGGCTCTGTCTTTCCGGCCGTGCCGGTCGTCGCCTTCTCGCCGATTCGAAAGGCCGCCGGCACCCATTCGCGGGCGGGAGCAGGACCCGGATCGGCGGTTTGCTCCATCTTCCGGGCAAGCTTGCGGGCACTGCCCGCGCCCGGCTCTCCGCCCAGCGGCGCCACCCTCCGGCGCACCCGGTTCCAGAGCGCCCTTTCCTCGGGGCTCAGCCCGCGCGGCCCGTTCCCGCTCATGGCGCGAACCCCCCGGCCAGGGCAAAGGCCGTCTCGATCGGCAGCAGGATCATCATCCGTCCCGGGTCGCGCACCCGGGCGGCGGCGCGCCCCGCTTCCCGACCGGAGCCGAAAAAGATGTCTCCCCGCTGCGCCCCCCTGATGGCAGACCCCGTATCCTGGGCCACCATGAGCCGGCGAAACGGCTCCCGGCCGCCCTTTTCCACCCAGACCGGAGCTCCCAGGGTCACGAAACGCGGATCCACCGCCAGGCTGCGCAGCGCGGTGAGCGGCCGGTTCATCGCCCCGAGCGGGCCGCTGTCCGGCGGCAGGTTCCGGATCTCGCGGAAAAACACGTAGGAAGGGCTGATGCGCAGCAGCTCCTCTCCCTGACGCGGGTTGCGCGCCACCCAGTTGCGGATCACCTCTGCCGAGACCTGGTGCGGACGATAGATGCCGCGGCGCACCATCTCCTCGCCGGGGGAACGGTAGCGCCGCCCGTTGGAAGCCGCATAGCCCAGCCGGATCACCGAACCGTCGGGCAACCGGATCCGGCCGGAACCCTGCACCTGAAGATAGAACAGCTCCACCGGGTCATCGACCCAGGCGATCTCCAGCCCGCGGCCTTCCAGGATCCCTTCCTTCTCGATCACTTCCCGGCTGTGCCAGAGCATGCCTTCCACCAGCTCCGGCGGCTTGCGATAGACCGGGTAGCGGTAGCGGGGCGTGCGGATTCCGGAACCGGAAAGCTCCGGCTCGAAATAGCCGGTGAAAAGCCCGGCGGAGCCGTCCTCTGCCAGAACCGGCCGGAAGAACAGTTCGAAGAAGCTGCGCGGATCGGGCCGGCTGCCGGCCAGGGCGCAGAGCGCGGCCCAGTCCTGCCCGTCGAGGTCACCGCATGTCACGAGAAAGGCTTCCAGAGCCGCGGCGTGATCGTCACGCTCCCAGCCGTCAAGCTCGTCGAAGGACAGGATCCTGTAGGTGGCCTCGGCCCGGAGCGCACCGGCGGCGTGGAGCAGCAACCCGGCAATAAGGATCGCCAGCGCCCGGCGCATCATTCTCCGGTGGCGACCAGCTGCCAGTTCGGATCATCCGCACCCATCCTGCGGGCGAATGTCCACACGTCCTTCTGGCGGAGGATTTCCTTCGGGTCGCCCTCGACGATCCGCCCCTCGCTGTCACGCACGACGGATGTCAGCTCGGCCACGAATTTCACCGCGATCTCGCCGGTGCGGCTTTCCTCGTCGAACCAGGCATCGCTCAGCGACAGGTCGCGCACACCGATGAAATTCGCCTCGACCTTCAGCCCCTCTCGCCTGCGGGATTCCACGACCTCCGAAAACGTCTCGTACACCTCGTCCGACAGGAACGGGCGGATCTTTTCCAGTTCGCCGTTCTCGAAGGCCATCAGGATCATCTCGTAGGCGGAACGTGCACCGTTCAGGAATTCGGTCACGCTGAAGCCCGGCTCGGCCCGCTTCATCGCCGCAAGCGCCCTGGCCGCGGGGCTGTCTTCATCGACATGGTCCGCGATGTCCCGGTCGGCGCCACCCTCTATGACCTCGAACCTCTCCCGCCGGCTTTCTTTCCGCGGCGCGGCAAGCGGCGGCTTCTCGAAACCCTCGCGGGTTCCCAGAACGCTTTTCAGGCGCAGGATCAGGAAAATGGCTATTCCGGCGAGCACCAGAAGCTGGATGATGGCAGAGTTCATGTATTCCTCGCGGTTTCGGGCGCGTCTGGTAACGGGCGCACCTGGGACTTATGTAAGGGAGGGCCGCATACAAGTCCACCGCGGCCCGGAAGGACAAGAAGACCCGCATGCCGCTGCTTTTCATCTTCATCGCCGTTCCGCTGATCGAGATCGCCCTGTTCGTCAGGGTCGGCGGCGCCATCGGGCTGGGCTGGACCCTGTTCATCGTGGTGGCGACGGCTGTCGTCGGCACCCGGCTGATCCGCACCCAGGGGGCGGGGGCGCTGTCTGATCTGCGCAGCGCCCTGGACGAATTGCGCGATCCGGTCGAACCGCTCGCCCACGGAGCGCTTATCCTGTTTTCGGGGGCGCTTCTGCTGACGCCCGGATTCTTTACCGATGCGGTGGGCCTCGCCCTTCTGTTCCCCCCCGTCCGCCGGGCTCTGATCCGCCAGGCCCGGGCTCGGGTGACGGTCGAAGGTCTTTCCCCGCATGGCGGCATCCACCGCCCGGCGGACGGAGGAAACGTGATCGACGGCGAATTCGAAGAAGTCGATCCCCCCGGCCACCGCGCGCCGGATCCGGCCGGAGCACGCGGCAAGAAGGGACATTGAGGCTCCGCCCATGACCTGCTAGGCACGGCGCAGCCGAAGATGCAGGAGAAGATGAAATGGCCGAAGACGCCGGCAAGGGCACCGCGGAAAAACCCCAGGCGCAACCGCAGATCCAGATGAAGGTTCTGGCCCAGTTCATCCGCGATCTTTCCTTCGAGAATATCGTCGCGCTCAAGGGGATTGCGGGGGAAGTCACCCCGGACGTGAGCATCCAGGTCAGCCTGGACGGAAAGAAGCGGCCGGTCGAAAACCAGTACGAGATCAGCACCAAGTTCAAGATCGTTTCCAAGAACAAGGGAACGGATGACACGCTGTTCCTGCTGGAGCTCGACTACGGCGGGGTGTTCCATATCGAGAACGTCCCCGAAGACCAGCTGCACCCCTTCCTCATGATCGAATGCCCGCGGATGCTGTTCCCCTTCGTGCGCCGGATCGTCCATGACGTGATCCGCGATGGCAGCTTCCCCCCGCTCAACCTGGACACGATCGACTGGCTTGCGCTCTACCGCCAGAACCTCACCCGGCAGGCCGCCGCGGCACAGGCGCAGCAGGGCGGGCAGGCCAAGCCTTCCTGACGGGGCCTCCGCCTGCTGTCCGCACCGTCTGTATCCTGAATCCGGCGGCGCGCATGGCAGGAGGGGGCTGATCGGGGCCTCGGTTCAGGAAAACCGCTTCCAGAGCGCGTTTTCGCCCATCGATTCCACGAAAGCCGCATGAGCGGCAGCTTCTTCGTTGCTCAGCCTGGAAGGCAGGGCCTGCGGGCGCGGACGATGCCGGCGCGCGGAGGGCAGCGCGTCGGAATCCGGGCCGGAACCTGCTTCGGGGCCTTCCGCGGGCGGGGCCGGCTCGGCCAGGGCGAAACCCGGTTGCCGCCCGCCAATCAGCTCCAGATAGACTTCGGCCAGGATCTCGCTGTCGAGCAGCGCGCCATGCAGGCTGCGCGAGGAATTGTCGATTCCGAAACGTCGGCAGAGCGCATCCAGAGATGCCGGCGCACCGGGAAACTTCCTGCGGGCGATGGCGAGCGTGTCGATCGCCCGCCCGGGGCCGAACGGGGGCAACCCGGCCCTGGTCAGCTCGGCATCGAGAAACCTGATGTCGAAGGAGGCATTGTGGATGACCAGCGGATCGTCGGCGACAAAGGCCAGGAATTCCGGGGCGATTTCGGAGAACGGCGGCTTGTCGGAAAGGAACTCGGTGCTCAGCCCGTGCACCTCGAAGGCTTCTTGCGGCATGTCGCGCTGCGGGTTGACATACTGGTGGTAGGTCCGCCCCGTTGGCAGGTGGTTGAACAGCTCGACCGCACCGATCTCCACGATCCGGTCGCCGGATTCCGGGTCGAGCCCGGTCGTTTCCGTATCAAGAACTATTTCACGCATCACCACGGGCCTTTCTTGCACTGTCAACTATCTGCTGCACTGCCCGACGCGTGGCATCAAGGTTTTCCGTCGGAATGACAACATCGGCCCGCGCGCGTTTCTCCGAATCCGGCATCTGTCGGGACAGGATCCTCTCAAGCAGCGCTTCGTCCATTCCCGGGCGGGCCAGGACTCGGGCGCGCTGCAGATCTTCCGGCACCGAGACAACGGCCACCAGATCGGCCCCGACATCGGCCCCGGTTTCGAACAGCAACGGAATGTCGAGCACCACGATGTCGGCATCGCTTCGCGCCAGAAAGGCCGCACGATCGGCCGCCACCAGCGGATGGATGACGGCGTTCAGGCGGGGCAGGGCGGTTTCGTCCTCGCGCACCCAGCGGCGCAGCGCCTCGCGGTCAACCGCACCCCGGTGCACCAGCGCCGGATTCAGCGCACGCAGCGCTTCGGCCGCTGCCCCGCCTCTGCGATACAGCCTTTCCACCGCGGCATCGGCGTCCCAGACTTCGGCCCCGAGAGCGCGAAACATTTCCGCTGCGGTGGATTTTCCCATCCCGATGGATCCGGTCAGGGCGATCACATAGGGCCGGGCATGGGGGGGCCGGGCATGGGGCCGGGATGCGCTCATGCGTTCAGCAGGACTTTCCGGGTTTCCCCGTCCACCTCCGGTCTCGCTCCGAACCACCGTTCGAAGGCCGGAACCGCCTGGTGGATCAGCATCCCGAGTCCGTCGATCGTGGTGCAGCCGATCTTCCGCGCCTTCTGCAGAAGCGGGGTATCGAGCGGCGTATAGACAAGATCGGTGACAACGGCGTCCTGCTCCAGCGCATCCAGCGGCACGCGCAGCTCCGGCTTGCCGGTCATTCCCAGCGATGTGGCATTGGCCAGCAGCTTCACCCCTTCGAGCATGTTTCCCGCCTGCACCCAGTCGAATACCCGGACCCGGGAGCCGAATTCCGCCCGCAGCGCCTCGGCTCGCGCCCGCGTGCGGTTGGACAGCCGGATCTCGCCGACTCCGGCATCCAGCAGGGAAGCCAGAACCGCCCGCGCCGCGCCGCCCGCGCCGAGAACCGCCGCCGGGCCGGCCTCCGGCCGCCAGGAAGGCGCGCCCAGGCGCAGATTTTCCATGAAACCGTAACCATCTGTATTGTCGGCATGAATCTTCCCGTCACGGCGGAATATCAGCGTGTTGGCCGCCCCGATCAGGGCCGCGCGGTCGGTTACCACATCGGCCAGTGCAAGTGCTCTCTCCTTGTGCGGTATGGTGACATTCACCCCGACGAATCCGAGCTTCGGCAGCGTCCTGATCGCCTGTTCCAGATCGGCCTGGGAAACCTCCATCGGGATGTAGTAGCCGCGGATTCCGGCTCGTTTCAACCAGAACCCGTGCAGCGCCGGCGAACGGCTGTGCGCCACCGGCTGGCCGATCACGCCGGCAAGGGGAAACGGCTGCTCCGTCATGACGGGACCAGCCCCCTGTCGGCGAGATACCCGATCAGCTCGAGCATCGGCAGGCCAAGGATGGTGAAATGATCGCCCTCGATCTTCTCGAACAATCTGATTCCCTCTGCCTCGATCCGGTAACAGCCTACCGTATGACGCAGATCATCCCAGTTCCTGTCAACATAGTCATCTATGTAACCCTGCGACAGTCGGCGCATCGTCATGCCCGCCTCGCCAAGCGCATGCCAGACGATCCGCCCGCCCTCGCGGACGACGACCGCCGAAAACAGATCGTGCCGCCGGCCGGACAATTCCGCCAGCTGGCTGCGGGCCTGCTGCCTGTCCCGCGGCTTGGAAAACAGCTTTCCGTCGAGCGCCAGGATCTGATCGCAGCCGATCACGAGATGCTGGGGGTGGCGCAGTCCTACCTTCGCCGCCTTTGCCTCGGCAAGAATCCGTGCGACCTCTGCCGGGCGTGCGCCCTCGGCGGTTGCGGCATGGCGGATCGATTCCTCGTCAAGGCGCGGGGAAACGGCGGAAAACGTCACCCCGGCCTTGTGCAGGAGCCCGGCCCTGGTTTCCGACCCCGAAGCCAGGATGATGCTGTGCGTCATGGTGACAACCCTGTGGGGGAATCAGTGAAGCTCGTGAGGAAGAAACGCTGTTCTCCCATGCGCCGGAAAGGTGATCGGTGCCGGGAGGCGCATTGTCAAGAAGATCCGGGAAATCATGCAGGAACAATCCCCTGTGGATGGCCGGGCTCGAGCGCCGGTTCCGGATGTGCAGATTTCGATCATCCTCCCAATATCCAGGAATTCTTCCCGAGGATCACAATTCTATCAGTCTGAATCACATGGAATCTTTATCTTGCCCACAGATCGTGAAGATTCCGATGCCCTTTCCCTGAAATGTGGATGAAACGGTGAATCGAATATTATCCACGAAATTCGCAGCCCAACATCATATATAACATATATCTTTCCTGTTTCATCTTTCCTGTTTCCTGCATTTATGAAAGTGGACAGGGCAGCGAGTTTCGGGCAGGCAGGGGGCATGTCCGACTTGCTGATATCCGCCTATCCCTGGATCAAGTCCCTGCATGTGATCTCGGTCATCTCCTGGATGGCGGGGTTGTTCTACCTGCCGAGGCTGTTCGTCTATCACGTGGAAAGGGCCGCCGGTAACCGGGAGATGGCAGAGACCTTCGCGCTCATGGAGTGTCGGCTGCTGCGGGCGATCATGAACCCGGCGATGATCGCCACCTGGGTCTTCGGGCTGATGCTGCTGTTTACCCCGGGCATCATCGACTGGGCCGAATTCTGGCCCTGGGCAAAGGCAGCGGCGGTGATCGGCATGACCTGGTTCCACCACTGGCTGGGGCGGCGGCGGAAGGACTTCCTTTCCGGCAGGCAGCGCCTGAGCGGGCGGGCCTACCGGCTGATGAACGAGGTTCCGACGCTGCTTCTGGTGATCATCGTGTTTTCCGTCATTGCCCGCCCCGGCTGACCGAGACGGGGAAGATTGACTCGTATCTTCCCCGCGCTTATCAAGGCGGCGGTGGCCGTCCGGCCACGTGGTTCCCTTTTCAGACAGGATTGCCCGCTTCCGGGCCGTTGCGAGGTTTTCATGACACAGGAACGCCTGCACCTTTCCGACCTCAAGGCGAAGAGCCCGAAGGATCTTCTCGCGATGGCCGAGGAACTCGAGATCGAGAATGCCTCGACCATGCGCAAGGGCGAGATGATGTTCTCGATTCTCAAGGAACGCGCGGAAGACGGGTGGGAGATTTCCGGCGATGGCGTGCTGGAAGTGCTGCAGGACGGCTTCGGCTTCCTGCGCTCGCCCGAGGCGAACTATCTGCCCGGGCCGGACGACATCTATGTTTCGCCGGAAATGATCCGCCAGCACTCGCTGCGCACCGGAGATACGGTTGACGGGGTGATCCAGGCACCGCGCGAGAACGAACGCTACTTCGCGATCACCAAGGTGACGGGTATAAACTTCGAGGATCCGGAGAAGGCCCGCCACAAGATCAACTTCGACAACCTCACGCCGCTCTATCCGAACGAGCGGCTGAACATGGAGATAGAGGACCAGAAGACAAAGGATTTCTCGGCCCGGATCATCGATCTGATCGCCCCCATCGGCAAGGGCCAGCGTTCGCTCATCGTGGCGCCGCCGCGCACCGGCAAGACGGTTCTGTTGCAGAACATCGCCCATTCGATCGAGAAGAATCACCCCGAATGCTACCTGATCGTGCTGCTGATCGACGAGCGCCCCGAAGAGGTGACCGACATGCAGCGCTCGGTGAAGGGCGAGGTCATATCCTCCACCTTTGACGAACCGGCCAGCCGCCATGTGGCGGTTTCCGAGATGGTGATCGAAAAGGCCAAGCGGCTGGTGGAGCACAAGCGCGACGTGGTGATCCTGCTCGATTCCATCACCCGTCTGGGAAGGGCCTACAACACCACCGTACCTTCCTCGGGCAAGGTATTGACCGGCGGGGTGGATGCCAATGCCCTGCAACGGCCCAAGCGGTTCTTCGGCGCGGCGCGCAACATCGAGGAGGGCGGTTCGCTCACCATCATCGCTACGGCGCTGATCGATACCGGCAGCCGGATGGACGAGGTGATCTTCGAAGAGTTCAAGGGAACCGGCAACTCGGAAATCGTGCTCGACCGGAAGGTGGCCGACAAGCGGGTGTTCCCGGCGATGGACATCCTGAAGTCCGGAACCAGAAAGGAAGAACTTCTGGTCGAAAAGTCCGACCTTCAGAAAACCTATGTCCTGCGCCGGATCCTGAACCCGATGGGAACCACGGATGCGATCGACTTCCTGATTTCCAAGCTGAAGCAGACCAGATCGAACGCCGAGTTCTTCGATTCAATGAATGCATAAAATCGCATAAAATCAATGCGATAGATGAAATGGACACGATATATGCCCTGGCAACGGCACGCGGGAAGGCCGGGGTTGCCGTCATCCGTATTTCCGGCCCCGGCGCCTTTGGCGCCGGCAGGGCGCTTGCCGGGAACCTGCCCGCGCCGCGCCGGGCCGGGCTGCGCAGGCTGAAGCGTCCGGGCGGGGAAATCCTTGACGAGGCGCTGGTCATCGCCTTTCCTTCCGGGAGCAGCTTTACTGGCGAAGACACGGTGGAGCTGCACCTTCATGGCAGCAGGGCCGTGGTGGCAGCCGTGCTCGGGGCGCTTTCCGGAATCGAGGGGCTGCGCCCCGCCGAATCGGGCGAGTTCACGCGCCGGGCACTGGAAAATGACCGGCTCGATCTGGCGCAGGTCGAAGGCCTGGCAGAGCTGATCGACGCGGAAACCGAAGCCCAGCGTCGGCAGGCGCAGAAGCTTCTGTCCGGAGATCTGGGAAAGCTGGCCGCTTCCTGGCGGCGGCGAATCGTCCGGGCGGCGGCGCTGCTGGAAGCGACGATCGATTTCTCCGATGAGGAGGTTCCAGAAGATGTTGCCCCGGAGGTCGAATCGCTTCTGGAAGAAACCAGGAAGGAACTTGCCGGAGAAATCGAGGGAATCGGCATCTCGGAGAGAATCCGGGACGGTTTCGAGGTTGCCATAGTCGGGGCGCCGAACGCGGGAAAGTCGACCCTTCTGAACGCGCTGGCGGGGCGGGAAGCAGCGATCACCTCGGAGGTTGCCGGAACCACTCGGGACGTGATCGAGGTGCGAATGGATCTTCGGGGGATTCCGGTGACCTTTCTGGATACTGCGGGTCTGCGCGAAACCGCCGATGCGCTGGAGGCGATGGGGATCGAACGGGCGATTTCCAGGGCCCGGGCGGCGGATCTGCGACTCTTTCTTGATGATGGGGAACCTGCAGCATATTGTGGCCTCGAGCCCCGGGAACAGGATATACGGGTTGTCTCCAAGATCGACCTGCGCCCCGGTGCCGGTTTCGGCGTTTCCGGAAAGACCGGGCAGGGCGTTTCGGAGCTGATCTCGAAGATCGCCGATATCCTCGAGGTCCGGGCCGCATCGGCGGCCACGGCAACACGGGACAGGCATCGAAGGGCGCTGCGGCAGGCCGTGGCCTGTCTGGACGAGGCGCTTTCGGCCATAAGGGGAGGAACCGCGCAGACGGAGCTGGTGGCGGAGGATCTGCGCCATGCGGCCCGCGCGCTGGAAGGGCTTGTCGGGCTGGTGGATGTGGAGCATCTTCTGGACGAGATCTTTTCCAGCTTCTGCATCGGGAAGTGATCGGAAAAACCGGGAGTGTTTCACGTGAAACATCGGGAAGCGGACATAATCGTCGTCGGGGGCGGCCATGCCGGCGCCGAAGCGGCTCATGCGGCGGCAAGAATGGGTGCGCGCACGGTTCTGGTCACGCTTCGGCTGTCGGGAATCGGGGTGATGTCCTGCAACCCGGCGATCGGTGGCCTCGGCAAGGGGCATCTCGTGCGTGAAATCGATGCGCTTGATGGGCTGATGGCCCGAGCCGGCGATCACGCAGGCATCCAGTTCAGGCTTCTGAACCGCCGGAAGGGACCGGCTGTTCAGGGGCCGCGGGTCCAGGCCGACCGGAGTCGTTACCGGGAGTTTATCGGCGCGGCGCTGTCGGCGATGCCGGGGCTGGAGATTCTCGAAGGCGAGGTGGCAGATCTTCTTCTTCGGGGCGAGAGAGTTTTCGGGGTCGTGCTTGCGGGCGGGGAGGAGCTGCACGCGCGTGCGGTCGTTCTCACTGCCGGAACCTTCCTGCGCGGTCGGATACATATCGGGCGGGAAAGCCGTTCGGGTGGTCGCGTCGGCGACAGGGCGTCGCTCCGCCTGGCCGAGCGGATCGCCGACATGGGGTTCAGGACCGGGCGGCTGAAAACCGGAACGCCGCCGCGTCTGGACGGCAGGACGATCGACTGGGATCTGCTGGAGAAACAACCGGGCGATCCGGATCCGACCATGTTGTCCTTTCTTTCCCGGGCGCCTGTCGCCCGGCAGGTCAGCTGCGCGATCACCCACACGAATCCGAAAACCCATGAGATAATAAGGAACAACCTCGAATTTTCGGCGATGTATGGTGGGGAGATCGAGGGGCCGGGGCCGCGCTACTGCCCTTCGATCGAGGACAAGATCCTGCGTTTTGCCGACAAGGATTCGCACCAGATCTTCCTGGAGCCGGAGGGCCTGGACGACAGCACGGTTTACCCGAACGGGATTTCCACCTCGCTTCCGGCCGAGATCCAGGAGGCCTATGTGCGCTCCATAAGAGGGCTCGAGAACGCGCGGATCATCCAGCCGGGATATGCGATCGAATATGATTACGTCGATCCGAGGGGGCTGAAACCGTCTCTCGAGTGCCGTGACTTCCCCGGGCTGTTCCTGGCCGGGCAGATCAACGGGACGACCGGATACGAGGAGGCGGGAGCGCAGGGGCTGATTGCCGGGATCAACGCCGCCCTTGCCGTCTCGGGGCAGGAGGCGGTCACGCTGGGGCGCTCCCGGGCCTATGCGGGGGTGATGATCGACGACCTGATCACGCGCGGCGTCTCCGAGCCCTATCGGATGTTCACCTCGCGGGCGGAGTTCCGCCTGTCGCTGCGCGCGGACAATGCCGATCAGCGGCTCACCCGGCTCGGAATCGAGCTCGGTTGTGTCGGGGAGGCCCGACGTCGCGCCTTCGAGGAAAAGATGGAATCTCTTTCCGATCTGACGCAGGTATTGCGGGAAAACAGCTTTTCGCCCCAGGATACAGCGCGGGTCGGGATCCGTAGCGGCAGGAGCGGGGGGCGGCGCACGGCGTATGAGCTGCTGTCCTTTCCGGAGGTGAGCCGGGAGCATATCCTGTCGCTGGTTCCCGAAGCCAGGAAGGCGCCGGAGGAGATCTTCCGGCAGGTTGCGCGGGATGCTCTTTATGCGAACTACCTGTCGCGCCAGGAGCAGGACATGGAGGCGCTGCGCCGCGACGAGGCGATCAGGATACCGGAAGGGTTCGACTACCGTTCCCTGAGCGGCCTTTCCAACGAGCTGGTGGAAAAGCTTTCTTCCGTGCGTCCGGCCACGCTTGCCCAGGCAGCCCGGATCGAAGGGATGACGCCGGCGGCGCTTGTTCTTCTCCTCGGTCGCCTGAAGCGGTCCGGCAGAAGGGCATCCGCTTGAACATTCGCGCCGAGGGGGATGCGCGCGAGGAGCTGCGCCGGCGCTTCCGTGTTTCACGTGAAACAATGGCGGCACTCGACCGTCACCTGGAGCTTCTCGCAAAGTGGACGGCGCGGATCAACCTCGTTTCCCGCGATTCCCTGCGACAGGCCTGGTCCCGGCATTTTCTCGATTCCGCACAGATCCTGCCGCTGGTTTCCCGGCAGGGCGGGCTCTGGGCCGATATCGGGTCCGGAGGCGGGTTTCCGGGGCTTGTGCTTGCGATCCTCTCGCACGAGAGCGCGCCGGGCCGGCGTTTCCTGCTGATCGAGAGCGACCGGCGAAAGGCGGCCTTTCTCCGGGCGGTGGTTGCGGAGCTTTCCCTGCGGGCCGATGTCGTCGTTTCCAGGGCGGAGGCGCTGCCCCCCCTCGGGGCAAGCGTTCTTTCGGCGCGGGCCCTGGCGCCGCTTGAAGTTCTTCTTTCCCATGCGGAAAGGCATCTTGCGCCCGGGGGTGCGGCCGTTTTCCCGAAGGGCGCCGAAGCGGGGCGCGAGATCGAAGAAGCCCTTGAAAAATGGCGGTTCAGGGTTCAGAAACACCAGAGCGTTACCCGCCGAGACGCCGTCATTCTGAAGATCACGGAGATAGAACGTGCCTGACCCGTCCCATCCCCCGGCTCCGAGGATCATTGCGGTGGTCAACCAGAAGGGTGGGGTCGGAAAGACCACGACGGCGATCAATCTTGGTGCGGCTCTTGCCGAGCTCGGGTTTCGTGTTCTGCTGGTGGATCTCGATCCGCAGGGCAACGCCTCTACCGGGTTGGGAATCGGCCGGGAAGACAGGAAGCTGACGACCTATGATTTGCTTCTCGATGGGGCAAACATACAAGATGTTGTAAGAAAAACCGCTATAGAAGGGCTGTTCATCGCCCCTTCGACTACTGATCTGAGCTCGGCCGACATCGAGATGGTTGCCAACGAGAAACGCAGCTATCTGCTGCATGATGCGTTGCGCCAGGGGGGAATCGACCGCTATGCCTTCGATTACGTCCTGATCGACTGCCCGCCATCGCTCAGCCTGCTGACGGTGAATGCGATGGTGGCAGCGGATTCGGTTCTCGTGCCGCTCCAGAGCGAATTCTATGCGCTGGAGGGCCTGTCGCAGCTTCTGCTCACCTTGCGCGACATCCGGCGCAATGCCAACCCGGATCTGCGGATCGAGGGCATCGTCCTCACCATGTTCGACAGTCGCAACAACCTCTCCCGTCAGGTGGAGGCCGACGCGCGGGAAAACCTCGGCGAGGTGGTGTTCAGGACCGTCATTCCGCGCAATGTGCGCATAAGCGAGGCCCCTTCCTACGCCCTGCCGGTGCTCGAATATGACAGTGCGTCCAAGGGAAGCATGGCCTACAGGGCGCTGGCGGAAGAAATGCTGGCCCAGCAGGGACGGCGAGCAGAGCAGGGGTAGAAGATGTCGGAATCGAAACGTGGCAAGAGGGGCCTGGGGCGGGGGCTGTCGGCTCTGATGGCAGATGTGGCGCCCCAGGCCGAATCGGCGCAGGAAGAACCGCAGCGCAGGCGCGACACGAAGACGGTTCCGATCGAAAGGCTTCACCCGAATCCGGAGCAGCCGCGCCGGCATTTCGACAGGGAGGGGCTGAACGAGCTTGCCGCCTCGATCCGCGAAAAGGGGATCCTGCAGCCGCTGATCGTGCGCAGACACCCGACGAAGCCGGAGGATTACGAGATCGTCGCCGGCGAACGGCGCTGGCGGGCCGCGCAGATGGTGCCGCTGCACGAGGTGCCGGTCATCCTGCGCGACTATACCGATACCGAAGTGCTGGAAATCGCGATCATCGAGAACATCCAGCGCACGGATCTGAATCCGGTGGAAGAGGCCGCCGGATACCGGCAGCTCATGGATCGTTTCGGCCATACCCAGGAACAGCTGGCCGCTGCACTTTCGAGAAGCCGCAGCCATATCGCCAACCTTGTCCGGCTTCTGCAGCTTCCCGATGATGTTCTCGACCTGCTTCGCGAAGGAAGGCTTTCGGCCGGCCACGCTCGCGCCCTGATCACGGCCGACGACCCTTCCGCACTGGCGCGGCAGGTTGTGGCAAGAGGGCTGTCGGTCAGGGAGGCGGAGGCCCTGGCGAGGAGGGCCGGCAGCGGGAGCACCGGAAGGAAGCGGCGCGTGTCGCGGTCGGAAAAGGATGCCGACACGCGGGCGCTGGAACAGGATCTTTCGGCCAATGTGGGCATGAAGGTCCGGATCGAGCACCGCGAGACGGACGGGTCCGGTCAGGTGGTGATCAGCTATCGGAACATGGACGATCTGGACGAGATCTGCCGGATCCTGTCCGGTTGACGGCTAGCCTTCCACGGGCAGGAGCTCGCGCAGAAGCGCGTCGAGAAGAAGCCGCCCCCGGCTTGTGGCGCGCAGCTTTCCGGAGCATCTCTCGAGCAGGCCGGCCTCTTTCATGGTATTGATTTTATTAAATAAATCATCATCGACGCACAGGCTCGACAGGCGGGTTTCATCGAGTCCGGCGCGCAGGCGCAGGCCCATCATCAGATATTCGGCAAGCTGCTCGTTCCGGGAAAGAGAGCGGCGGGAGGCTTCGCCGTGGCCGAGCGCTTCCACCTGCGAGAGCCAGCGTTCCGGCTGGCTGAGCGCCTCGGTCGCAAGCCGCTTTCCGCCCAGGCTCAGGCGCCCGTGCGCGCCGGGGCCGATTCCGACATAGTCTCCTGCGGTCCAGTAGATCATGTTGTGGCGCGATTCGTCCCCCGGCCGGGCATGGTTCGAGATCTCGTAGGCCGGAAGGCCGGCGGCTTCGCACATCTCCTGAGCAAGAAGATACATGTCGGCGGCAAGGTCCTCGTCCGGGAGGCCCGGGAGGGCGCCACGGGCATGCAGCCTGCCGAAGGCGGTGCCCGGCTCGATCGTCAGCTGGTAGAGCGAAAGGTGCCCGTCGGTCATTTCCAGCGCTTCGCGAAGCTCTGTCTTCCAGCCGGAAAGGCTCTGATGCTGGCGGGCGTAGATCAGATCGAAGCTGACCCGGGAAAAGACGGCGCGGGCCGTCTCCAGGGCGGCGCGGGCCCGGGCCGTGTCGTGGAGCCGACCGAGCGCGCGCAGGGCGGCGTCGTCCAGCGCCTGGATGCCGATCGAGATCCGGTTCACCCCGGCATCTCGAAACCCCTGGAACAGGGAAGATTCCACCGATGTCGGGTTGGCTTCCAGCGTGACCTCGAGATCATTCGCCACCTGCCATGTGCGGCGTATCCTGTCGAGCAGGGCGGCAACGAGATCGGGCGGCATGAGCCCCGGGGTGCCGCCGCCGAAGAACACGCTGTTCAGGATCCGCCCGGAGGTTTCCCGCCCGTGACGGTCGATCTCGGAAATCAGGGCCGCCTGCCAGCGACGGTGGTCGATCCGGCCAGAAACATGAGAGTTGAAGTCGCAATACGGGCATTTCGCCTGGCAGAACGGCCAGTGAAGATACAGGCCGAAGCCGCCGCTCCGGCCGGCCTCAGGCAAGGCAGCCTGCCACGAGCCCGGCAAAGGCTCTGGCCCGGTGGCTCATGGCGTGTTTCCGCTCCGGCGCCATTTCGCCGAAGGTCTCCCTTTCGCCATCCGGCAGGAACATCGGGTCGAAACCGAACCCCCTGTCGCCGCGCACGGGCCAGACGAGCCGCCCCTCGACCCGGCCCTCGAACAGCTCGTCATGCCCGTCGGGCCAGGCCAGGCAGAGGGTGCAGACGAAATGCGCCCGGCGCGGTTCCGGCACGGCGCGGGATTCCAGCATTTTCCAGACCTTTTCCATGGCCTGCATGAAGTCGCGCCCCTGCGGGGTTTCCGCCCAGTCCGCGGTATGGACCCCGGGGGCGCCGCCCAGCGCCTCGACAACGATCCCGCTGTCATCGGAGAGCGCCGGAAGCCCGGTGCTCCGGGCGGCGAAATGCGCCTTGATCCGGGCGTTTCCGGCAAAGCTCTCCTCGGTTTCGGCAGGCTCCGGCAGGCCGAATTCGGAAGCCGGAAGCGCCCGCACGCCATAGGGGGCGACGAGCGCCGAGATCTCGCGGAGCTTGCCGGCATTGTGCGAGGCGAGCACCAGGCGGTCGCTCTCGAGGCGGCGCATCAGCGGCCGACGGCGGCATCTTGCGCCGCCACGAGTTCGGAAATTCCTTTCCGGGCCAGATCCATGAGCGTTTCCATCTGCGCGCGGGTGAAGGCATCTCCCTCGGCCGACATCTGCACCTCGACGAGTCCGCCGCTGCCCAGCATCACGAAGTTTCCGTCGGCGCCTGCCTCGCTGTCCTCGGCATAGTCAAGGTCGAGAACCGTCTGGCCGGCGTAGATCCCGCAGCTTACCGCGGCGACATTGTCGCGGATCGGGTCTTGGGCGATCTCGCCGGCATTGATCAGCCGGTCCACCGCCAGGCGCAGCGCCACCCAGCCGCCGGTGATCGCCGCGCAGCGGGTGCCGCCGTCAGCCTGGATCACGTCACAATCCAGGGTGATCTGCCGTTCGCCCAGGGCAACCCGATCGACGCCCGCCCGCAGCGCGCGGCCGATCAGGCGCTGGATTTCCAGCGTCCTCCCGCCCTGCCTGCCCGCTGCCGCCTCGCGGCGCATCCGGGTGCTGGTCGAGCGCGGCAGCATGCCGTATTCGGCGGTGACCCAGCCGAGGCCGGAACCCTTGAGGAAGCCGGGAACGCGGGTCTCGATCGAAGCCGTGCACAGCACATGGGTATCGCCACAGCGGATCAGGCATGACCCTTCGGCGTGTTTCGTGATGCCGGTTTCGATTGAAATCGGCCGCATCATGTCTATTTCTCTGCCCGAGGGGCGCATGTGGGTTCCCTTTCATTGCTGCACGGGCTCACTTAGCTGCCCGATGCCGCGCGGTGCAACCCCGATTGACGATATCGCCGCATGACCTTTTAATGCGGAGCCTCCTGGAGTCATCGACATGACCGAGATGCCGAAAATTCTGGATGAGCTGAACGACCGGAGCCGGGAGGTCTTCCGTCGGGTTGTCGAAGCCTATCTGGACACCGGCGAACCTGTCGGCTCGCGCACCCTGACCCGCAGGATAAGCGAGAAGGTCAGCGCCGCGACGATCCGCAACGTCATGCAGGACCTGGAGTTTCTCGGCCTGCTCGAATCGCCGCACGTCTCTGCCGGGCGGGTGCCCACGCAGATGGGCCTGCGGCTGTTCGTGGACGGCCTGCTGGAAGTCGGCCAGCTCGGCGAGGAGGACCGGCAGCGGATCGATGCCACGCTCGGATCGAACGAACGCGACGTGACGACGATGCTCGACCGGCTCGGGTCGGTTCTCTCCAGGCTGACCAGCGGGGCGAGCCTGGTTCTGGCACCCAAGCACGAGGCGCCGATCAGGCATATCGAGTTCGTCAGCCTCTCGCCGGAACGCGCACTGGTCGTGCTCGTGCAGGCCGACGGGCATGTGGAAAACCGTGTCTTCACGCCGGCTCCGGGCCAGACCCAGGCCGCCATGCGCGAGGCGGCGAACTTCCTGAACACGATCGCCGAGGGCAAGACCCTCGCAGAGCTGCGCGAAAGCATAGCCGGCGAGATCAACGCCCGACGGCAGGAGCTCGACCGGCTTGCCCGCGAGCTTGTCGAAAGCGGAATCGCCCTGTGGGACGATGCGGGCGAACCCTACGAGCGGCTGATCGTCCGGGGGCGCTCCAACCTCGTGACCGGCGAGGGAGACGAAAGCCTGGAGCGGATCCGCCAGCTGTTCGACGACCTGGAACGCAAGCGCGACATCGCCGAATTCCTGGATCTTACCCGTGAAGGGGAGGGGGTGCGGATCTTCATCGGTTCGGAGAACAAACTTTTTTCGCTTTCGGGTTCCTCTCTGGTGGTGTCTCCCTATATGAACTCTGACCGGAAGATCATCGGCGCCGTGGGGGTCATCGGACCGACCCGCCTGAACTACGGGCGGATCGTTCCGATCGTCGATTACACGGCGCAGCTGGTCGGCAGGTTGCTGTCCGGCCGGGATTAGGGGAAAGAGAAGAAAATGGCAAAGGCCGAAGATCGCGCCGCCACGGAAGAGGTGGCGGCAGAAACGGAAACGGCGCAGGAGGGGGCGGAGCAGGCCGAGGGGGCCGCGTCTCCGGCTGCCGACGCTGCTGCCGAGCTGGAGGCGCTGCGTGCCGAGCGCGACGAGCTGCGAGACCGGTTCATGCGCGCGCTTGCCGATGCCGAGAACATACGCAAGCGGGGCGAGCGCGACCGCCGCGAAGCGGAGCAGTACGGCGGCTCGAAGCTGGCGCGTGACATGCTGCCGGTTTATGACAGCCTCAAGCGGGCGCTTGAAGCGGTGAGCGACGAACAGCGTGCGCAGGCCGGCGCGCTGATCGAGGGCGTGGAGCTGACGATGCGCGAGCTGCTGAACGTGTTCCGCAGGCATGGCATCGAGCTGATATCGCCGCAGGTGGGCGAGCGTTTCGACCCCCAGCTTCATCAGGCGATGTTCGAGGCGCCGCTGCCTGACACGAATGCCGGCGATATCATCGAGGTGATGGCCGAAGGCTTCAGGCATCACGAGCGGCTGCTGCGGCCGGCTCATGTGGGCGTCAGTTCGGCCCCCCGGAAATGAGCGCGCGCAGCTCGTAGATCAGATCCAGCGCCTGACGCGGGGTGAGCTCGTCGGGCAGGATGGCGGCAAGCCGCTGCTCGACGGCTGAAGGTGCCGTTTCCGCCCCTCCCGTGGCGGGCGTGGCCACGGCGGCCGAAAACAGCGGCAGCTCGTCGAGGGCGCCGGTGAGGGCCTCGGTTCTGGGGCCGCCGCCTTCCCGGCTGCCCTTTTCCAGGATCTCCAGCACCGTGCGGGCCCGGGCGATCACCGATTCGGGAAGCCCGGCCAGCCGTGCGACCTGCACCCCGTAGGAGCGGTCTGCCACCCCCTTGCGCACCTCGTGCAGGAAGATCACCTCGCCGTTCCATTCCCTTGCTGCCACGGTGGCGTTGGTCACCCCGGCGAGCCTGTCCGCAAGCGCGGTCATCTCGTGGTAATGGGTGGCAAAAAGAACCCGGCAGCGGTTTGCGTCGTGCAGGTGCTCGAGCGTCGCCCAGGCGATCGAAAGCCCATCGTAGGTTGCCGTGCCGCGACCGATTTCGTCGAGTATCACCAGCGCCCGCTCGTCGGCCTGGTTCAGGATGGCGGCGGTTTCCACCATCTCGACCATGAATGTGGAGCGCCCGCGGGCCAGGTCGTCAGCCGCCCCGACACGGGAGAACAGCTGTGAAACGAGGCCGATCCGCGCTGCGCGCGCCGGAACGAAGGCACCCGCCTGGGCCAGGAGCGCGATCAGCGCGTTCTGGCGCAGGAAGGTGGACTTGCCCGACATGTTCGGCCCGGTCAGAAGCCAGATTCCGGCCGAATCTCCGGCCTCCTCCAGCGTGCAGTCATTGGCGATGAACGGGCCGGCGCCCTGGCGTTTCAGCGCCGCCTCGACAACGGGGTGACGCCCGCCCTCCACCTCGAATGCGCGGCTGTCCTCCAGCAGGGGTCGGCACCAGTTCTCGGTCTGCGCCAGCTCTGCCAGGGCGCAGAAAAGATCCGTTTCGGCCATCGCCCGGGCAGCGGCAGCGATCGCTGCCGCCCGGTCGAGAACTGCAGCGGAAAGCTCGGAATAGAGCCTTTTTTCAATGTCCAGCGCCCGGTTTCCGGCGTTCAGGATCTTCGTTTCCATCTCGGAAAGCTTCACGGTTGTGAACCGCACCGCATTGGCGGTGGTCTGGCGGTGGATGAAGGTTTCCGACAGCGGTTCGGAGAGCATCCTGCGTGCATGCGTGGCGGGGGTTTCGATGAAATAGCCCAGCACGTTGTTGTGTCTGATCTTGAGCGACTGGACACCGGCAAGCGCGGCATATTCCGCCTGCATCGCAGCGATCACGCTGCGGCCCTCGTCGCGCAGCCGGCGGGCCTCGTCGAGCTCGGCATCGAATCCCGGGGCGATGAAGCCGCCCTCGCGGGTCAGAAGCGGCGGCTCGGTCACGAGGGCGGTTTCCAGCTGGCGGATCAGGGCCTCATGTCCGCCGAGCGCTTCCAGGGTTTCGGCAAGAAGAGCCGGCGCATCCGCTCCCTTCAGGTGCTGCCGCAGCACGGCCGCCTGGCTCAGCCCGGCCCGGATTGCGGCCAGATCGCGCGGCCCGCCGCGTTCCAGCCCGATCCGGGACAGGGCGCGGTCCATGTCGGGCGCTCTGCGCAGCGCCTCGCGCAGCGCCTCGCGCAGATCGGCATTTTCCAGCAGGAAGTCCACGGCGTCATGGCGTGCGCGGATCTGGGAGAGGTTGCGCGAGGGGCTGGAAAGCCGGCGTTCGAGCAGCCGGGCTCCGGCGGGGGTTGTCGTGCGGTCTATCGTTTCGATCAGCGAACCGGCGCGGCTGCCGGACAGGCTGCGCGTCAGTTCGAGGTTCCGCCGGGTGGCAGCGTCGATATGCATCGTTTCGTCGGCGCTTTCGCGCACCGGCGGGCGCAACAGCGGAAGCCGGCCCTTCTGGGTGATGTCCAGGTAATCGGCAATCGCCCCCATCGCTGCCAGCTCGGGGCGCTCGAAGCTGCCGAAGGCGTCCAGAGAGGCGACCCCGAACAGGGCCTGCAGCCGCTGCCGCGCCGCCGTGCTGTCGAAGGAGGCGCCGGCAAGCGGGGTAAGGGCAGCGCCCGACTCGGCCACGAGGTCGGCGATCTCGCCGCTTTTCGATTCGGCCACCAGAACCTCGCTGGGGTTCAGCCGGGCCAGTTCCGGGGCCAGCCGGGCCGGCGTGCACGGGGTGACCCGGAACTCGCCGGTGGAAATGTCGGCCCAGGCCAGAGCCGCCTTGCCGCGGACTTCGGCGAAGGCGACAAGGAAGTTGTTGCGGCGCGGTTGCAGCAGCGCGTCTTCGGTCAGGGTGCCGGGGGTCACGAGGCGGACCACCTCGCGTTTCACCACGGCCCTGGCGCCGCGCTTCTTCGCTTCGGCGGGGTCCTCCATCTGTTCGCAGACGGCGACCCGAAACCCCTTGCGGATGAGCTTGAGCAGGTAGCTTTCGGCCGAGTGCACCGGCACGCCGCACATCGGGATTTCCTTGCCGAGATGCTTGCCGCGTCTTGTCAGCGCGATGTCGAGCGCCTCGGCGGCCAGAACGGCATCTTCGAAGAACAGTTCGTAGAAATCGCCCATGCGGTAGAACAGGAGCGCGTCTCGGTGCGCTTCCTTGATCCCGAGATACTGCGCCATCATCGGCGTCACGGCAGCGCTTGCGGTGCTCAACTCGTTCCTCGCGGCTTTGTCTGACGACCATACCGGCATGGAAATCGGGGGAAAAGCGGGAAAGCCGGTAAATTGTTGAGCCTCGCCTGCGCGGCGGGTATGACGAACGGACCGCACAGCAAGGACGACAGCGCATGAGCAATGCCAAGCACAGCCGGGAAGAAGCCCTTGCCTTCCACATGCAGCCGAGCCCGGGCAAGTTCGAGGTAACGCCCTCGGTGCCGATGACGACCCAGCGAGACCTGTCGCTGGCCTACAGCCCCGGGGTGGCGGTGCCCTGCGAGGAAATAGCCCGTGCGCCGGAAACCGCCTATGACTACACCAACAAGGGCAATCTGGTTGCGGTGATCTCCAACGGTTCGGCGGTGCTGGGGCTGGGCAATCTCGGTGCTCTGGCCTCCAAGCCGGTGATGGAGGGCAAGGCGGTTCTGTTCAAGCGCTTCGCCGATGTCAACTCCATCGACATAGAGCTGGATGCGGACGACCCGGAGGCCTTCATCGCCGCGGTGCGGGCCATGGCGCCCACCTTCGGGGGCATCAACCTCGAGGACATCAAGGCGCCCGAGTGTTTCATCATCGAACAGCAGCTCAAGGAGCAGCTCGACATTCCCGTTTTCCATGACGATCAGCACGGCACCGCGGTGATCTGCGCCGCGGGGCTGATCAACGCGCTGCATCTTTCCGGCAAGAAGCTGGAGGAATGCAGGATCGTGCTCAATGGCGCCGGCGCGGCGGGAATCGCCTGCCTGGAGCTGATCAAGGCGATGGGCGCCCGCCACGACAACTGCATCATGTGCGACACCAGGGGCGTGATCTACAAGGGCCGCGAGGAGGGCATGAACCAGTGGAAATCGGCCCATGCGGCTGAAACCGATACCCGGACGCTGGCAGATGCGATGAAGGGAGCGGACGTGTTTCTGGGCGTGTCGGCCAAGGGGGCGGTGACGCCCGAGATGGTGGCTTCCATGGCGCCCGATCCGGTGATCTTCGCCATGGCCAACCCCGATCCGGAGATCGCCCCCGAGGAGGTGCGCGCGGTGCGCGATGACGCGATCATCGCCACCGGGCGCTCGGACTATCCCAACCAGGTGAACAACGTGCTGGGCTTTCCCTACCTGTTTCGGGGGGCGCTGGACATTCATGCGCGGGCCATCAACGACGAGATGAAGATCGCCTGCGCCCGTGCCCTGGCCGAGCTGGCGCGCGAGAACGTGCCGGACGAGGTTGCCTTGGCTTACGGGCGCAAGCTGTCCTTCGGGCGGGACTACATCATTCCCACGCCGTTCGATCCGCGGCTGATCCACCGGATCCCGCCGGCGGTGGCGCAGGCGGGGATGGACACCGGAGTCGCCCGGCGCCCGATAATCGACATGGAGTCCTACCGGCTGGGGCTGGAGGCGCGGATGGATCCGACGGCTTCGATCCTGCAGGGGCTGAGCGCCCGCGCCCGCGCGGCTCAGGCGCGCATGATCTTCGCCGAAGGCGACGACCCGCGGGTGCTGAAGGCGGCTGTAGCCTACCAGCGCGGAGGATTCGGGTGCGCGATCGTTGTCGGGCGCGAAGCCGAGGTGAAGGCCAGGCTGGAAGCCGAGGGCCTGGGCGATGCCCATGCCGAGCTCGAGGTTGTCAACGCGGCCAATACCGAGCATCTCGACAGCTACAAGGCCTATCTCTACCGGCGCCTGCAGCGCAAGGGGTACGACCAGCAGGACGTGCACCGCCTGGCGGCGCGCGATCGGCACGTCTTTTCGGCACTGATGCTGGCCCACGGGCATGGCGACGGAATGGTTACCGGTGCAACGCGCAAGTCGGCTCATGTGCTGGAGCTTATCAACCACGTCTTCGATGCCCGCTCCCAGGACGGGGCGGTGGGCGTGACGGCGGTGCTGCATCGCGGGCGGATCGTGTTCATCGCCGATACGCTGGTGCACGAGTGGCCCGACGAGGAAGACATGGCCGACATCGCCGAGCGCGCGGCGGCGGTGGCCCGTGGCATGGGGATCGAACCGCGGGTGGCCTTCGTCAGCTTTTCGACCTTCGGCTATCCGGTGTCGGAGCGGGCGGCGAAGATGCATCTCGCCCCGCAGGTTCTGGACCGGCGCGGCGTCGATTTCGAGTATGACGGCGAAATGACCGTCGATGTGGCGCTGAACCCGGAGGCGATGCGGCAGTATCCCTTCTGCCGCCTGAGCGGACCGGCCAACGTTCTGGTGGTGCCGGCGCGACACTCGGCGTCGATCTCGGTCAAGCTGATGCAGGAAATGGCCGGTGCAACGGTGATCGGGCCGGTCCTGACGGGGATCGACCGCCCGGTGCAGATCTGCGCGACGGTTTCGACCCAGAACGATATCCTGAACATGGCGATCATCGCCGGCTGCAGGCTCGGCCAGCTGGAATAGGGCCCGCTGCGGTTGCCCGCGGCCGTCTGTGCGCGCAGACCTGCCGCCGCTAGCGCCGGCCCATGATCGCAAGCCGGATCAGGCAGCGTTCGATCAGGGCCATCTGCGGGGCATATGTTGCCGACCGCAGCCCGAGATCGGTTTCGGTCAGCATCTGGAGGGCCCTTTCAAGCTTCGGCACCCCCCAGGCCCGCGCCTGCCGGATCATCCTGTCGCGGCGCGGTCCGAACACCGGCGGGCGCAGCCGTGCGATGCCCTCGGCCGGGCCGCCCGGTGCCGAGGCGGCCGCGTGAAGGGCGCGGAAATGCCGGGTTGCTCCGATGCACAGGCCGACCGGCTGCACGCCCTGCGCCTGGAGCCGGCGCAGGATTGGCCCGACCCTGCCGTCTTCGGCTTCCGCGACAAGGTTCAGAACATCGTCGATGGCGGCTTCGGTGCTTGCCGGCGCGCAGGCGGCGATGTCGTCCGGGCCGAGGGGATCGGGATCGCCCAGCTTGAACAGGGCGAGCTTTTCGAGCGTCTGGCGGAAGTCTCCCGGGTCGAGGGTCCGGGCCAGGGCCATGATGTCCTGCATGGCTTCCGGCGCGATCCTTTCCAGCCCGGCCCGGCCCAGCTCGGCCTCGACCTCGGCCCGGCCCGGCGGGTCGTCATAGACGCCGGCGCTGAAGGCATGCGGATGTTTCTCGAACAGCTTGCGCAGGGCGGAGGCGGCGTTCAGCGCACCGGCCGTCACGATGATCCGGGCATCCCCCTGCCGCCATTCGTCGAGCGCCGCGCCGATGGTCCGGGCAAGCAGGTTCCCCGCATCCTCGACGAGAACCGCGCGCGGGCCGGGAAAGAACCCCCTTGCCCTGACCGCATCGGCAAGCAGCGCCGGATCCCGGCGCAGCTCTGCCCCCGGTATCCGGGTCAGGCGCATTTCCTCCTCGCCGGTTTCGCCGATGAGAGCCGCGACAACCTGCTGGCGTTTCAGGGCCACCCGCATCGGGTCGGCGCCGTGGAGCAGCAGCCCGGCGTCGGATGGCTCCGGATTCGAAAAGCGGGCGACGACATCGCGGGCCGGGAGCTTCATTGCGCCCACCGGTCCGCGGTGGCGACCAGCCGGGTCAGAACCTGATCTGCAAGGATCGCCATGAGGCGGGCGTAGGCGTCGCGTTCGGCGGCGGCGGTCGCGATGGTGGCGTTCGTGCTTGGCGGGCTCGCCGAGGCATCCACCGATCCGACCGAATAGCTGGTGAAGGAATCGGCGCTGCCGGAGGTCAGCACGGCGCCGGTTTCGGCATCGCGCAGTTCGTAGCGGACCTTGCCGAAGATGTTGTAGCGGACGATTTCCTGATCCGGCGTCAGGCCGACACCCTTGCGCACCGTGCTGATCTCGTAGCCCAGCCGGTAGCGCGGCGCCCGATCCGCCTGCGTGGCGAGGCGGCTTTCGATCCGGGAAACGAAGGCGAGGTCGTTCTCGTTCGACGGCGGGTCGGGGATCAGGCCGACATGCAGCTCGCGGGCCGGTTCTCCTGGCGCGTAGGCCGGGCTGTAGCCGCAGGCGGCAAGGGCGAGGAGAGCGCCCAGAAGCAGGAATCTGAAACCGTCAGACAACCACATTCACGATTCGCCCCGGCACGACGATGATCTTCCTGGGTGTGGCACCTGCGAGCGCCCTTTGCACGGAATTTTCCGCGAGCGCGCGTTTTTCGATCTCTTCGCGGCTCGTTTCGCGCGGCACGGTGATCTCGGAGCGGCGCTTGCCGTTGACCTGGATCGGCAGGGTCACGTTGTCCTCCACGAGCAGGCTTTCGTCGGCCACCGGCCAGGAGGCGGTGGCAACCAGGCCCTCGCCGCCCAGAAGCTCCCAGATCTCTTCGGCCAGATGCGGGGTGAAGGGCGCCATCAGCTGCGCCAGAACGCGCATGGCGTGCTTCTGCATCCGCCCGCCGGCGTCGCTGCGCGACAGCGTGTTGGTGAAGGCGTAGAGCGCGGCGATCGCCTTGTTGAAGGCGAAGGTCTCGATATCGCGGGTGACCGTGGCGATCGCCCGGTGCATGGCCCGGTTCAGCCCGGCATCGCCGGGGCCTTCGGAATCTGCCAGCGCGGCGATCCGCCCGGCCATGGCCCAGAGCCGCGACAGATGCCTGAAGGCGGCCTCGGCGCCGGCCGAGGTCCATTCCACATCGCGTTCCGGGGGGCTGTCGGAGAGCACGAACCAGCGCGCCGCATCGGCTCCGTATTCGCGCACGATGCTCACCGGATCGACCACGTTCTTCTTCGACTTCGACATCTTGGCCGAGGGGATCACCTCCACCGCCTCTCCGGTGGCCTTGAGGCGACCGTTCTCGACCTCCTCGGGCAGATGATAGACCGGGCGGCCCGCGGCATCCCGCGTCTGGTATACCTCGTGCGTCACCATCCCCTGGGTGAACAGGGCGTCGAAAGGCTCCACCGATTTCGCCGGAAGATGCCCGCAGGCATGCATGGCCCGGGCGAAGAAGCGCGAATACAGAAGATGCAGGATCGCATGTTCGATGCCGCCGATATACTGATCGACGTTCATCCAGTAATCCACCTCCTCCGGGTCGGTGGGGCTCTGCGCATGCGGTGCGGTGAAGCGCGCATAATACCAGGACGAATCGACGAAGGTATCCATCGTGTCGGTTTCCCGGAGGGCGGGGCCGCCGCAGGACGGGCAGGCGGTATCGCGCCAGGTCGGGTGGCGCTCCAGCGGGTTGCCGGGCTGATCGAAGCTCACGTCGTCGGGCAGCCGGATCGGCAGGTTTTCCTTCCTTTCCGGCACCACGCCGCAGCTTTCGCAGTGAACCACCGGGATCGGGCAGCCCCAGAAGCGCTGGCGCGAGATCCCCCAGTCGCGCAGGCGGTAGCGGGTGACGCCCCTGCCGATTCCCGTTTCCTCGCAAAAGGCGATGGCGGCATCTATGGCTTCCTGCCCGCTCATCACCTCGCCGCCGGCGACGCGGGCAACATAGCGCACCCTTTCTTCCTTCGGCGGCACGAAGGCCGTGTCTTCCACCGGCGTGCCGCCCTCGAGCGCCACGAAGGCATCGATCACCGGCAGGCGGTAGCGGCGGGCGAAGTCCAGATCGCGCTGATCATGGGCCGGGCAGCCGAAGATCGCGCCGGTGCCGTAATCCATGAGGACGAAATTGGCCACATATACCGGGAGCACCCGTTCCGGCGCGAGCGGATGACGCACCTTCAGCCCGGTGTCGAAACCTCGCTTCTCGGCCTTTTCCAGCGCTTCTTCGGTGGTTGCCACGCGCCGGCATTCGGCGTTGAAGGCGGCCACCCCGGGGTTTTCCTTCTCCAGCGCCCGGGCCAGCGGATGATCGGGCGAGAGCGCGACGAAGGAGGCCGCCATCAGCGTGTCGGGCCGAGTGGTGTAGATCTCGATCTTCCGGAAGCCTTCTGCGGCCTCGGCGAGCTCGAAGGCCAGCTCCAGGCCGCGCGAGCGGCCGATCCAGTTGCGTTGCATCAGCTTGACCCTGGCCGGCCAGTCGTCGAGTCGGTCGAGCGCCTGCAGGAGCTCTTCGGAGAAATCCGAGATCCGCAGGAACCACTGGGTCAGTTCCCGCCGCTCCACCTCGGCGCCAGAGCGCCAGCCCTTGCCGTCGATCACCTGTTCGTTGGCCAGAACGGTCCGGTCGACCGGATCCCAGTTGACCACCGACTTCCGGCGGTAGGCGAGCCCCATTTCCAGGAAGTCCAGGAACAGCGCCTGCTGCTGGCCGTAATATTCGGGGTCGCAGGTGGCGAACTCGCGGCTCCAGTCGAGCGACCAGCCCATCGGCTTCATCTGGGCCTTCATCTCGGCGATGTTGCGGCTGGTCCAGTCCCTCGGGTGCCCGCCCGAAGCCATGGCGGCGTTTTCGGCCGGCAGCCCGAAGGCGTCCCAGCCCATCGGGTGCAGCACGTTGTGGCCGGTCGCCAGCTTGTAGCGCGCGATCACGTCGCCCATCGAATAGTTGCGCACATGCCCCATGTGGATGCGCCCAGAGGGGTAGGGAAACATCTCGAGCACATAGTATTTCGGCCTGTCGTCACCGCGCCGGGCGACGAAGGTGCCGGCCTTTTCCCAGGCTGCCTGCCATTTCGGTTCCACGCGGGTCGGGTCGTAGCGGGACATGCTGGATCGTCCTTGCGGTTCGGTGTGCCGGGCCGGGGCCCGACGTGTTTGGTAGTGCAACTGTTCGCCGGGGTCTAGGGTGCGCCCGGCCAGGGCGTCTGCACCGGCCAGGGAATCATCCGCTTCACCGCGGCGAGATGCGCGCGGGGGGCCGCCAGCGCAGCTTCGGCCAGAGCCCGGCTTTCGGCGATCAGATCTCCGGGGTCGGCAAGGCGGTCGATCAGGCCCCATTCCAGGGCGACGGGGGCGCTGACCGGCTGCCCCGCCAGCAGGATCATCCTCGCCCGGGCGGGGCCGACAAGTGCGACCAGCCGCCCCGGGTCGGAAGGTTGCGGCAGGAAGCCCAGCTTCATCACCGGATAGAACAGCCTGGCTTCCGGGACGGCGAGCCGCAGGTCGCAGGCGAGCGCCATGCCGAAGGCGCCGCCGGCCAGCGTTCCGTTGAGCGCGGCGATGCTCAGGCAGGGCAGCCGCGCGATGGCGGCGGAAAGGCGCTCCCACAGCGGGCTCGTGGCCAGCCCGGTGCGGGCCTCGTCGAGATCGGCGCCGGCGCTGAATGTCCTGCCCGTGCCGGTGATCACGAGCGCCTGCGCATCCGAATGCGCCTGCGAGACGGCCTCGATCAGCGCTTCGAGCATGTCTGCGGTCAGCGCGTTTGCCCTGTCGGGCCGCTCCAGGGTGATCTGCCAGAAGCTGCCGTCCTTCGTCAGCGCGATCATGGCACGAGCCCGATCCGCCGGCGGATCTCCTCGTTGCGCAGGCTGATCTCGTCGCCGAGGAACGGGTCGGCCTCCGGGCCGCACATCCACAGGAGCGCGCGGGCCACCCATTGCGGCGGGATATGCTCGGACCAGTCCAGGCGCGCTACCGGGTTGATGCCCGATTCCCTGATCTCGCGCTGCATCCGGGTGGCGACGGTGCCGGGGGAAAGGCCGATCGCGCGGATGCCGGAGGCGCGCTCCTCGAGGTCGAGGCAGCGGGTCAGCATCGCCGCCCCGGCCTTGGAGGCGCAGTAGTGGCTCCAGGCTTCGAGCGGGCGGTGGGCGGCTCCGGAAGAAACGGTCAGCACCGTTCCCCCGCCCTGACGCAGCATCTGCGGCAGCACCGCGCGCGTGGCATTGAAGACGCCGACAAGGTTGATCTCCACGGCCCGGCGCCATTGTTCCGCATCCGCATCCGCAAGGCGGGCGATCGGCTGGATCACCGCGGCATTGTTGATCAGGACGTCAACCCTCCCGAAGGTCGCGCAGGCCCGCCGCACGAGCGCCTCCATGTCCGCGTGGCGGGAGACATCGGCGCGCACGGCGAGGGCCCGCGGGCCGATTTCGGCCGCCAGGGCCTCGATCCCGTCCGCGCCGCGCGCGCAGAGCACGATCCCGCCAGCCCCCGCCGCCGCGAATTGCCGGGCGGCTTCGGCGCCGATTCCGCGGCTCGCGCCGGTGATGATCACCGTCTTTCCCTCGATCATGATTCCCCCGATCTGCCATGTTTCTGCCGGATTTGCGCGCCAGCTTCCCGCCGGGGCAGCGCCAGCGCGCCCTTGACCTGCGCCGTGTCAGGCGGTTAGCTGTTACGATATCGAACCCGGGATGAAAAATGAAACATCAGTATCTAAGGAATTTTGCCGCCTCCGCTGCTGTCGTCCTCCTGCTGCCAGTGCCCGCTCAGGCCGGGCTTTCGGCGCTCGATGTCTGGAACGGCATCAGGTCATATGTCGAATCCGCCGGCCAGGCGGTCAGCGTCGGATCGCAGAGCTCCGAGGGAACGAGCCTGCTTCTGCGCGATGTGAAAGTGTCCGCGGAAATGCCCGACGGAACCTTTGCGGCCACCATCGACCTGCTCGAATTCCGCGAGCGCAGCGATGGCACCGTCGATGTCACCATGTCGCCGGACGTGCCCCTTTCGGTGTTGTTCCAGCCGCCCGAGGGAGAGTCCCTGGACCTGACCATGATCTTCCGCCAGAGCGGGCTCAGCCTCGTTGCCTCGGGCGACCCGGACAGCATCAGCTTCGACTATCTCGCCGCACGGTTCGGTCTGGAGCTGGACAAGATGTTTGTCGATGGCGAGGCGGTCGATCTGCAGGCCGGGGTCGCGTTTTCCGACATCGACGGGCGCTATGAGCTGAGCAAGGGCGAGGAAACCCGCTACTCCAGCACCTCCAGCGTGGCGGAGGTGACCTATGAGGTGAAGCTGAAGGTGCCCGAGGAGGAAGGGAGCTTCGACCTTTCCGGCTCCGTTTCCGGGTTGCAGACCTCCTCGGCGATGACCTTCCCGAGCGATCTGGACCTGTCCGATCCGGGGGCGCTCTTCGCTGCCGGGGTCGTGCTCGGGGGGCAGGCTTCCGGCGGGGCATCGTCGATGAAGGCCGCGGTCGTGGACGGCGAGGAGGAATTCGAATTCGAAAGCAGCTCGCAGGGTGGCCGGCTGACCTTCTCGATCGACAACGGGGTGCTGCGCTATGGCGGCGGCGCCGAGGGCGTTTCCTACAAGGTCCGCTCGCCGCAGATCCCGGTTCCGGAGCTTTCGTTCGACATGGCGGAGGTTTCGGCGGAAATGGCCATGCCGATGATGAAGACGGAAGACTTCCGGGATTTCGGCCTGGCGCTGCGCATCCGCGAACTCGCGCTGGACGAAATGCTCTGGATGATGTTCGACCCCGGAGCCGCCCTGCCGCGCGATCCCTTCAGCTTCGTGATCGGGCTCTCGGGAAAGATGCGCTTTCTGGTGGACATGGCCGACCCGCAGGCGGTCGAAGCCTTCCAGGGGAACAGCCCGGCCGAGGTGGAGAGCCTCGCGTTTGACGAGTTCCGCCTGGCGGGCCTCGGGGCCGAGATCGGCGGCAACGGAAGCTTCACCTTCGACAATTCCGACACCGGGACCTTCGGCGGCCTGCCGGCGCCGGAGGGGGGATTCAGGCTGGAGCTTGCCGGAATCAACGGGCTGCTGGACCGGCTGGTCGGGATGGGCCTGCTGCCCGACGACCAGGCGATGGGCGCACGGATGATGCTCGGCCTGTTCGCGCGCCCGGCGGGCGGCGAAGACAGGATGGTTTCCGAAATAGAGGTCAGACCGGACGGGTCGATCTTTGCCAACGGCCAGCAGCTGAAATAGCCTGCGCCGGCCGTCGGGGCGAAGGGCCGCACGCTCGATGCAGTGCGGCCCTTTGCGTGCGGCCCGTGCGGGGATGCGCAGCCTGCCTTGCACCGGCCTGCGCCGCGGATTACCTGTCTGGGCGACAGAGCAAGGAGGCCATGAGATGACGGCCAGTCTTCCGGAGCTTGCCGAAGCCCTGCTTGCGGCCGCGAAGAAGGCGGGCGCGGATGAAGCCGATGCGATCGTGCTGCGGGAGCGGGCGGTTTCGGTATCGGTGCGCGGCGGGCGGCTGGAACATGCCGAGAGCGCGGAAGGAACCGATATCGGGCTGCGGGTTCTGGTCGGGCGCCGGCAGGCCTGCGTGTCGGCTTCCGAAACCGGCGCCGAGACGATCCGGACGATGGCCGAGCGGGCCGTTCTGATGGCCCGCGAAGCGCCCGAGGATCCTGCCGTCGGCCTGGCCGATCCGGCGCAGCTGGCGCGGATGCGGGATGCCGGTCGGCTCGAGCTTTGCGACCCGTCGCCGCCGCCCGCGCCTGCCGCGCTGCGCGATGCCGCCCGTGCCGCCGAAGCCGCCGCGCTGGAGGTGCCGGGCGTTTCGCAGGTTGACAGCGCTACCGCGGACCATGCGCATCGCGAGTTCCACCTTGCCGCCAGCAACGGCTTTTCCGGCGGCTATGCCCGCACCGGCCACGGGCTTTCCTGCGTTGCCATCACCGGCAGCGGAACGGAGATGGAGCGCGACCACTTCGGAGAATACAGGACCTTCCGCGCCGATCTGCCGGATCCGGCAGAGGTGGGGCGGATCGCCGCCGAGCGTACCGTCGCGCGGGCCGGGGCGCGCAAGCCGCCCACCGGGGCCTTTCCGGTTCTGTTCGACGAACGCGTGGCCGCCAGCCTGATCGGCCATCTCCTGGCTGCCGTGAACGGCGCGGCGGTCGCCCGCGGGGCATCCTGGGCGCGCGAACTGCTCGGCAGGCGGATCCTGCCGACGGGGCTGTCGCTGATCGAGGATCCGCACCGCCCGCGGGCGGCGCGTTCGCGGCTGTTCGATGCCGAGGGGTTGCCGACGGCTCGACGGGCGATCGTGGATGCCGGCGTCCTCACCGGCTGGACGCTGGACCTCGCCAGCGCGCGCAAGCTTTCGATGGAACCGACCGGCAATGCCGCGCGCTCGGTTTCGGCACCGCCTGCGCCCGCCGCCTGGAATGTCGTGCTCGATCAGGGCGGGCAGGACCGTGCCGGGCTGATTCGCGACATGGGGCGCGGGTTGCTCGTGACTTCCCTGATCGGGACATCCGTCAACCCCACGACCGGCGACTATTCGCGCGGCGCTTCGGGGTTCTGGGTCGAAGGGGGCGAGATCGCGCACCCGGTGAACGAATGCACCATCGCCGGAAACCTGATCGAGATGCTGGCAAGCCTGGTTCCGGCCAACGACGCGCGCCCCCACCGGGCTCATGTGGTGCCTTCGCTTCTGGTGGAAGGGATGACCCTTGCCGGCAAGTGACCTCGAACTCCTGAACGAGGCGGCCCGCCGCGCCGGCGAGATCGCGGTATCGTTCTGGGGGCAGGATCCGGAGCAGTGGGACAAGGGAAGCGGCGCGGGGCCGGTCACCGAAGCCGATATCGCCGTCAACGGGATGTTGCGGGAGATGCTGCTGTCGGCGCGCCCCGATTACGGCTGGCTTTCCGAGGAAAGCGAGGACGAGCCGGCGCGGCTGGAGCGTGAAAACGTCTTCGTCATCGACCCGATCGACGGCACCCGGGCCTTCATCGCCGGAGAGCGGAGCTGGGCGCATGCGCTTGCGGTGGTGCGGGGCGGAAAGGTGCAGGCGGGCCTGGTGCACCTGCCGCTGCTCGGCAAGACCTTTGCCGCGGTGCGCGGCGGCGGTGCCAGGCTGAACGGCCGCAGGCTGCGGGTTCCGGCCCGGCGCGCCCTGGAGGGGGCCTGTGTCCTGTCTACCCGCAAGAGCCTCCGCTCCGGGCGCTGGAAGGACGGCCCGCCCCCGGTGCGCCGGCATTTCAGGCCCTCGCTTGCCTATCGGCTGGCGCTGGTCGCCGAAGGCCGGTTCGATGCCATGCTGACGCTGCATCCGACCTGGGAATGGGATGTCGCCGCCGGCAGTCTGATCGCCTCGGAAGCCGGCGCGCGGGTCACCGATGCCGCCGGCCTTCCCCTGCGGTTCAACAACCCGGAACCATGCCTCGACGGGTTGCTCGCGGCCCCGGACGGGCTGCATGCGGCCCTGCGCGAGCGCCTTTCGGGCGCCGGCGGCGCGCCCGCCGCACCCGCTTGACGGGAGGCGCCGGTGCCCTAGGGTGCGCAGGGACGATCCGAACAGCAGGAGGAGAAATGACCCAGCGCCTGCATCTCGTCTTCGGCGGCGAGCTTGTAGATCCGACGCGGACGACCTTCAGGAATGTCGACGACATTCACATCGTCGGGATCTTTCCGAACTACGAATCCGCCTACAACGCCTGGAAGGCCGAAGCCCAGCGAACCGTGGACAATGCCCACATGCGCTACTTCATCGCACATCTGCACCGGTTGCGCGACGAGGAGGCCGAAACCTCGCCGACCGAGGAGCTGGAGGGCTGACCCGGCGGATGGGCGCTCCCCTGTCGCTGCTGCTGCATGATCTCCTCGGGCGGATCCGCGCGGGTGGTGCGGCGGAGCGGGCTCCGCCTTCCCGCCCGTCGCGGCGGCCGCCGGGGAAGCTTGCCTGGTTCCACTTGTCACGCGCGCGCGACCTGCCGGCGCTTGCGGCGCTGACCGAGGCGCTTTCGGAACAGATGCCCGGGCTCGGCTTTCTGGTGACGACAGACGGCCCCCGGCCGGAGGAAGGGTTGCCCGATTCCTGCCTGCACGAGGTTCTGCCTCCGGACCGGCTCGCCCCGGCCCGGGAATTCCTGTCGTTCTGGTCCCCCGATGTTCTGGCCTGGATCAGCGCCCGGCTGGCGCCGGCGATCCTGCACGAGACCGCCAGGGCGGGGATCCCCCGCGTGCTGCTGGATACAGGGGCGGCCTTCGAGCTGTCGCGCAGGTGGCCGTATCCTCCGCTGCTCGTCCGCCGGACGTTGCGCGGGTTCGATGCGATCCTCAGCGGAGACGAAGCCACCTCTCTGGCGCTGATCGCTGCCGGAGCAAGGCGCGAGCGGGTGCAGACGATCGGCGTTCTGGAGCGGGAAGTGCAGCCGCTGCCCTGCAACCAGGCGGAATGGGATGCGATGACCGAACTGCTGGCCACGCGCCCGGTCTGGCTGGCGGCGGGGATCGTGCCGGCCGAGCTCGGGCCGGTGATCAGGGCGCACCGGCAGGTTCTGCGGCGTGCGCACCGCCTGCTGCTGATCATCGTGCCGGCCCGCATCGCCGACAGCGATTCCATTGCCGGAGCGCTGGCCGTGGCGGGGGTGTCCTTTGCCCGGCGCAGCAGAGGGGAAGACCCCGGGCGGGATACCCCGGTCTATCTTGCCGATACGGAAGACGAGCTTGGCCTGTGGTATCGGCTCTCTCCGGTTTCGTTCATCGGCCGGACGCTGAGCGAATGCGACGACAACCCCGATCCGCTCCAGGCGGCGGTGCTCGGTTCCGTGGTCGTCCACGGCCCATGGGTGACGGCCCACCGTGTCGCCTTCCGCCGCCTCGCCCGGGCCGGGGCATCGCGCGAGGTGAAGAATGCGGCCGATCTCGCCGGGGCGATCGATGCCCTTCTGGCCCCGGACAGGGCTGCCGTCATGGCTCATGCCGCCTGGCAGATCAGCTCTGCCGGCGCCGAGGCGATCGTCCGGGCCGCCGATGCCCTGGCCGGGCGGCTGGGGCCAGCGCGGAGCGGCGGTTCGTGAAGGCGCCCGGGTTCTGGTTCCGCCCGCCGCAGGCAGCGGGCTGGCAGGCCCGCCTGCTGGCGCCACTGGCGCGGATCCAGGCGGCGGCGACTGCCGCAAGGGTAGCACGAGCCCCGAAACTGCGCCCGGAGGTTCCCGTCATATGCGTCGGAAACCTGAACCTGGGCGGCACCGGCAAGACTCCGACAGTCATCGCGCTGGCCGAACGGCTGGGCGCGGCCGGCCACCAGGTCCGGATCGTGACGCGCGGTTACGGTGGCCGGCTCAGGGGGCCGGTCAGGGTGGACATCCGCCGCCACCGGGCTGCGGATGTGGGCGACGAACCGCTGCTGCTGGCGGCATTTGCCGGCACCTATGTCGCCCGTGACCGCGCCGCCGGCGTCCGCGCCGCCTGCCACGACGGGGCCGGGGTGATCCTGCTGGACGACGGCTTCCAGAATCCGTCGGTGGCAAAGGATCTCTCGATCGTCGTCGTCGATGCCCACGCCGGCTTCGGCAATGGCCGCGTCCTGCCGGCCGGCCCCCTGCGCGAGCCGGTGGAAGCGGGGCTGGCCCGGGCGGATTTCCTGCTGTCGATCGGCTCGCCGGAGGATCAGCACGCCTTCGCCAGGCGCTGGGAGCGCGGAGTCGGCTGCGCCCGGCTGCGGGGGGCGCTGCTGCCGCTGCCGACCGGGATCGACTGGAAGGGCACGCGGGTTCTGGCCTTTGCCGGGATCGGACATCCGGAAAAGTTCTTCCGCACGCTGCGTGCGCTCGGGGCCGATCTGGTGCGCGCCGAAGCGCTGGACGATCACCAGCCGCTGGGCGAGGCGCTGTTGCGGCGGCTGGAGCTGGAGGCGCTGGCCCGGGATGCCCAGCTCGTCACCACGGAAAAGGATGCGGCCCGCCTGCCGGCGGCCTTCCGGCAGAAGGTCCTGACGCTTGCCGTCAGGCTGGAGCTGGACGACTGGCGCCCGCTGGAGGCGCGCCTGCGGCGGCTGGGGCTTGCCGCAGGCGCATCGCCGGGGCCGCCCTGAACTGCCGCGCCCTGCTCCGGGGGGGCGCCGCAGGGGAGGCGGGCCGGGTCATTCGGCCAGCTTTTCGTCCAGAATCGCGGCGAAATCCTCGTAGCTCATGTTCGGGTATTTGCGGCCGTTGATGACAAAGCTCGGAGTTGCGTTGATGTCATCGGCGCCGGCATTCTTCTGATAGACGGCGACCATCGCCTGCGCCATCTCGCCGTCGCTCAGGCAGGCGTCGAGCTGTTCGTCGCTCAGCCCGGCAGACTTGCCGACCCTGCGCAGCGCCGCCGCGATCGCGGCCGGCTCTCCTCCGGCGAGCCACTCGCTCTGCCTTTCATACAGCAGATCGGCGACGCCGAAATAGCGCAGCGGCCCGGCGCAGCGCGCCACCATGGCGGCCCAGAGGCCGAACCGGTCGAAATACACTTCGCGGTAGATGTAGTGGATCTTGCCGGTATCGATGTAGTTCTTCTTCAGTTCCGGCAGCACGGTGGCGTGGAAGTTGCGGCAGTGCGGGCAGGTGAAGGAGGCATATTCGATAACGGTCACCTCGGCTTGCGGGTTGCCGAGAGACATTTCAAGGACCATGGAGGTGTCGACCCCGCCATTTTCGCCGCTGTCCTGCGCATGGGCCGTTGCGAACGGGAAAAGGGCGAGGAACGACAGGGCTGCGGCGGCGGCCAGCAGGGAAAGGAGATGGCGGATCATCTGGTTACCTTTCGATTCCGTGTCCGATACATGATGTTCGTTCCGAGCCTTTCAAGGGCTGCCCGAAGCGCCGGATCGCGGATGCCGCGGACGGCTTCGCGCACCTGCGGCGGGGTTTCCGGCTCCGGCGGTGTGGCTCCGGCAGGCGGTGGCGGGCTGAAGGCTGCCTGGCCCTCGGCGAATCCGGTCGGGGCGGTCTGGGTGATTCTGATGCGGCTGATGGCGGCATATCCGTAGCAGGCGTTCACCCGCTCGATGATCCGCGGGGTCTCGGCCTGCAGCATCGGTGCATGAGGGCCGGTGGTCAGGATGGTAAGGGTGGCCCCGAGCCCGGAGCGAGGATGGCTGACCTTGACCGGCCGGGCGATCCGGGCGGTTTCCTCGCCCACGATTTCGGGCCAGCGGGTCAGCAGCCGCGCAACGGCAAAGCCGCGGCTTTCGCCGATCCGGCGGACCTGTTCCTTCAGCAGCCCCGAGGCCAGCAGGAACCTTCCCCGGCGGCGTGGGGGGGAGCTGTTGTCTTGTGTCTGCATCGCTGGCATGTCCATTGCGGTGTCACCTTATCGACCCTCGCAGGCGGTGTCAGCCGAAAGCACATGAAAAATACGTGAAAGGAAGGAAGTTTGCGCGAAGCCTCTCCTGCCGGAGCTCTGCTGCGCTGGTATGATTCCCGGGCCAGGGAACTGCCCTGGCGGGTTCCGCCCGCGGCGCGCCGGCGCGGGGTGCGGCCCGATCCCTACCGCGTCTGGCTGTCCGAGATCATGCTTCAGCAGACGACCGTCGCCGTGGTCCGGCACCGTTTTCCGCGGTTCGTCGATCTCTGGCCGACGGTGCGGGCGCTTGCCGCGGCACCGGAAGGGCAGGTGATGGCCGCCTGGGCCGGGCTCGGATACTATGCCCGGGCCCGCAACCTGCTGAAATGTGCCCGCCTGGTCGCGGATGCGCATGGCGGGCGCTTCCCCGAAACGCGGGAGGGGCTGATCGCCCTGCCCGGGATCGGCCCCTATACCGCAGCGGCGATTGCCGCGATCGCCTTCGACCGGCCGGAAACGGTGGTTGACGGGAATGTGGAGCGGATCATGGCGCGCTATTTCGCGGTATCCGAGCCGCTGGAAACGGTAAAGCCGGAGCTGGCCCGGCTGGCCGCCACCCTGACCCCGCGGGAGCGCCCCGGCGATTACGCCCAGGCGCTGATGGATCTGGGCGCCACCGTCTGCACCCCGCGCGCGCCGGACTGCGCCGCCTGCCCGCTCGGGGCCGGTTGCCGGGCACTTGCAGGGGGGTGTGCCGCCGAGCTTCCGCGCCGCCTGCCGAAGGCGGCGAAACCGCTGCGCCGGGGAATCGCCTATGTCGCGCGCCGCGTCGACGGCGCCTGGCTTCTGGAGCGCCGCCCGGCAAGGGGGCTTCTCGGCGGGATGCTTGGCTGGCCGTGCAGCGATTGGGGCAGGGAACCTCGGGAGAGCCCGCCGCTTGCCGCCGACTGGGCCGACACCGGCGCCGAGGTCAGCCATGTCTTCACCCACTTCCGCCTGCGCCTGTCGGTCCGGGTGGCGCTGGTGCGCGGCCGTCCGACCCCCCGGGTGGGCAGTTTCGTCGCCGGATCCGATTTCCGTCCCGCCGCCCTGCCCAGCGTGATGCGCAAGGTCTTCGAGGTTGCGCGCCCCCATCTTCAGGAGGGGCCGGGCGGGGAAGATCGGGGGAATTGAGACCTCCGCGGCAACGGTCTAGACTGGGCGCATCCTGCCGAGGAGAAGCGAGAAAGGCGATCGATGGCCCCGCCCGTTTCCGTTGCCGGAGTGCGAAAGGCCCTGCCGTTCTGGGTGTCTCTGGGGCTGGTGCCGGTTTTGCTCCTTGCCGCTGTCCGCGGCGGCTGGGCGCTGGCGCTGCCGCTGCTGTGCACCTTTGCGCTGTTCGGGATCCTCGACGCGCTTGCCGGCGCGGAGCGGCGCAACGCCGACCCGCAGACGCCCGAACGCGACCTGTTCTGGCATCGGCTGATCACCATGATCTGGTATCCGGTCCAGATCGGGCTGATCTACGGCCTGATCTGGTATGCACCCCGCGCCGGGCACCTGAACGGTTTCGAGAAGATCGTCCTGTTCCAGGGCGTCGGGCTGGTTTCGGGGGCGATCGGGATCGTCTATGCGCATGAGCTGATGCACCGACAGGGCCGCCTGGAGCGCTGGCTGGGAGACCTTCTGATGGCCAGCGTGCTCTATTCGCATTTCCGTTCCGAACACCTGCTCGTGCACCACCGCCACGTGGGCACCCCGCGCGATGCCGTCACGGCCCGGTATGGCGAAGGGTTTCACCGTTTCTTCTTCCGGGTGCTGCCCCGGTGCCTCGTTTCGGCCTTCCGCGCCGAAAGGGAAAGACTGGCCCGGCGCGGGCTGCCCTGGCACCACCCGGGCAACCCCTTCTGGCGCTACTGGGCGCTGCAGATCGTGCATCTGATCGCGGCGCTTCTGCTGGGCGGAATCGAGGGGCTGGGGCTGTTCCTGTTCCAGGCCCTGGTCGCAGTCTGGTATCTGGAGCTGACCAATTATGTCGAGCATTACGGGTTGAGCCGGAAGCGCCTTGCCGATGGCCGTTACGAGCCGGTCGCGCCGCATCATTCCTGGAATGCGGCGCACCGGGCCTCGAACTGGCTGCTCATCAATCTGCAACGCCATTCCGACCATCACTGCCACCCGGACAGGCGGTTTCCGCTGCTGGCGACATATCCCGGCTCCGAGGCACCGCAGCTTCCCTACGGATACCCGGTCATGGTGGCGGTGGCGCTGGTTCCGCCGCTCTGGCGGCGGGTGATGGACCGGCGGGTGCGCCGCTGGCGGGAACTTCACTATCCGGAAATCACCGACTGGGAACGCCGCTGATGCCGCGACGCCCCCGGAGGCTGTGCGCTCTCAGGAGGTAACGAAACGTAAACCCTTTCCGGCAAGGCTGTGTCCGGGCGCTTCGCAACGGCGCCGGATTGCAGGGAGAAAGCCATGCGCGGCATTGTGTTCGTGGTGTCGGTTCTGCTCGTCGCGGGGTGCGCGGCGGATCCTCTGGTGTCCGATTTCAACGGCGCCTCCGTGAAGTTGCAGACAAGCGTCCTGACTCCGCCGGAAGAGGCGCTTGCCGCTTCCCTGGCCGAGGCCGAGCGGATCTGCGGCAAGGTCGGAAAGCGGGCGGAATATGCCTCCAGCCGGGAACTTCCCGGAACCTATGCGATGGAGCACCTGTATCTGTGCCTGTGAGCCGGGCTCGAAAAAGGCCCCGCCGGAAGGGCGGGGCAGGTGCCTGCCGCGGTTCGAGACCACAGTCAGCGGCGGTAACCCGTGTGTTCAGCTCATCTCTGCCCGGATCTGCTGACGCAACACGTCGATGGAAACGGTCTTGCCGTCGCGCCTGAAGGACCAGTAGGTCCAGCCGTTGCAGCTGGGGGCGCCTTCCAGCGCCGCGCCCACCTGATGGATCGAGCCGCGCACATCATCGGCAACCAGCGTGCCGTCGGCGCGCACCCGTGCGGTCTTGCCGCGGGGGGAGATCAGAACCTCTCCCGGGCGCAGCAGGCCGCGTTCCACAAGCTGGCCGAAGGGCACCCGAGGCGCGGCGCGCCTGGAGGTCGAGACTTCCAGCGCCGCCCGGTCGAACCGGCGCACCCGGGCCAGACGCTTCTCGGCAACCTTGCGATAGGCCTCCTCCCGTTCGATGCCGATGAAATCGCGTCCGAGCATCTTGGCCACGGCGCCGGTGGTGCCGGTGCCGAAGAACGGATCGAGCACCACGTCACCCGGGTTCGTCGAGCCGATCAGGATACGGTGCAGCAGGCTTTCCGGCTTCTGGGTCGGGTGCGCCTTTTCGCCGGTTTCGTTCCTGATCCGCTCATTCCCGGTGCAGATCGGCAGCACCCAGTCGGAACGCATCTGCAGGCCTTCGTTGAGCGCCTTCAGCGCCTCGTAGTTGAAGGTGTAGCGGCTGGCTTCGGCCCGCGACGCCCAGATCAGGGTTTCATGGGCGTTGGTGAAGCGTTTGCCGCGAAAGTTCGGCATCGGGTTCGACTTGCGCCAGATCACGTCGTTCAGGATCCAGAAACCTTCATTCTGCATCGCCGCGCCGACGCGGAAGATGTTGTGGTAGGAGCCGATCACCCAGATCGCGCCATGCGGTTTCAGCAGCCGTCGGGCTGCCCTCAGCCATGCCTGGGTGAAGCGGTCATAGGCAGCGAAGGAGGAAAAGCTGTCCCAGCTGTCATTGACGGCATCGACCTTCGAATTGTCCGGCCGGTGGAGTTCCCCCTTGAGCTGAAGATTGTAGGGCGGATCGGCGAAGATCAGGTCGACAGAGTTCTCGGGGAGGCGGTTCATCACCTCGATGCAGTCTCCGGCCAGGATCCGGTTGAGCGGAAGCGCCGGCGCTTCGGTGCTGGTTTTCGTCGTCATCGCTGCCTCGTCCTTCGCGCCGCTTGCGGGCGCTGTTTCTTGCGGCAAGGATGATTCAACGGCGATTCGCCGTCAATTTCTTTTTTGAATCAACGAGTTGTAATTTTTTCTTGATACAAGATATTGTGCACCGGCCTGAAGGAACGCCTATGATGTGGGGTGATTCCGAGATCCCGGAGCGCCTGAAGGTGCTCCCGTGTCGGGTAGCCGGCGTTCCTTTCCCAGCCATAGCCCGGGTAGTGTTGCGCCAAATCCACCATCAGCCGGTCGCGCCAGACCTTCGCCACCACCGAGGCGGCGGCGATCGACAGCGCGCGCGCATCGCCCCTCACCACCGCCTGCGCACGCTCCCTCAGGCCCTCGGGCAGCCTGTTGCCGTCAACCAGGATGTGATCGGGCGGCCGCTTCAGCCCGGCGACCGCGCGTTCCATGGCAAGCATTGCCGCCTGGAGGATGTTCATCCGGTCGATCTCGGCCACGCTGGCCTCGGCCAGCGCCACATCGGCGCAGTCGTGCAGCCGCGCCGCCAGCCGGGCGCGGCGGTCCGGGCCGAGCCGCTTCGAATCATCGAGGCCGGGCGGGATGTCGGACGGGTCGAGTCGCACCGCCGCCGCCACGACCGGTCCGGCCAGCGGCCCGCGCCCGACCTCGTCCACCCCGCAGACAAAGAACGCGCCCCGTTCGAGGGCATTGCGTTCAAGGCGAAAGTCCGGCTTGCGGGGGGGCATGGCGGCAGATGACTTGCCGGGGCGCCCGGATGCAAGGGAAAAGATGCGGGAAAAACGGGCGGGGGCCGAAGCCGCCCGCCCAGGGGCCGGCGCGGAAAGCTGGGGATACCCGCGCCGGGGTTCCGTTCAGGGCACCTCTCTCAGGGCCGCCAGCGTGTCTCGCGGAAGCCTTTCCGGCGCAGGCAGGCAGCGTCGTAAACCTTTGCGGGGCGGCCGTATTTCACCGGGACCGTCTGCCGGCAGGTCAAGGGCAGGCTCTGCGGCCGGAGCATGAGCTCCTTCAGGCAGGTTTCGCCATAGACACCGCGCCTTCCCCCCGCACCGGGAAGGGAAAAGAAGCATTCCCCGGGCAGGAACCCGCGGAATGCGGGCGGGTCTGCCGGCGGCGGCGTGCGGCGGCGCGCCACCTCCGCGCGCGCCTTTCTGCCTTCCAGCGCCTTGCCGATGATGAACAGCGTTATCGCGCCGGCGATGAAGCGCTCGAGATCCCTGTCCTGCCCGGCAATCGCCGGGGATGCCAGTCCGGAAAACGCCAGGGAAAGCGCCATTGCCGATGCCAGGAGATGTCTGCTCATGGTACCCGTCCTTTCCGTGTTCCTTCCGGCCCGCATCTTCTGCCGTATCTCCTGCTGTCTTGTTCCGATGCCGTGCGGTATGCGGCCGGCCGCGGCCCGGTTCGTGCCGCCTGCGTCATGCAGCCTCGGGAACCGCCTGCGGCAAGGCAATAACGGCGCGCCGTTATCCGATGACAACGGGCAACGGCGGGGGACAACGGCGGGGGGCAACGGTGGGGGCGTTGCCGGGGTTATTGAATGACACCGCAGCCGAAGGCAGTATCAGGGCATGGTCTGCAAGAAAGTCTGCAAGAAAAACCTCCCCGGCACGCCCGTCGGAAAACGCGGCGGAAGACGCGCCGGGAAATCCCGGCCCGGGCGCGCCTGCCGCGCCAGCGCGCGGCGGCTTTCGGGCCGCCTTGCTCTTGCGCTGGGGCTGCTGCTTCTGGCCGCGCCGGCCGGGGCGGCGTGCTATGCCGACTACAAGGCGAAGCGCGACAACCCGTTGCGCCTGCATTATGGTGTCATCGAGTTGCCGGAAGCAGCCTGCCGGGACCGCGCCCGCGCCCGTGCCGAGATCGCTCGCAGGCTGGCAGAAGGCCGCTGGACATTGCTGCGGGTTCTGGGCCAGTTCGGTCCCGAAGGCCTTGATGGCAGGAGGGAAAGTGCCGGGGAATTCTTCCTACGTTTCTGACATGCGCCGTTCCGGCACCCGTGTTGTCGTTCTCGGAATCGTGGCGATTGTCGTCATTCTCCTGGGGGCGGCAACCCTGCTGTTCGCAAACCTGCCGGATGCCAACGCGTTCAATGCCCGGGTCGAGAAGATCTTTGTCGCCAATGACGATCTGACCTCGAATGCCGAGATAAAGCTGCTGGAGATCCTGGCCGAAAGCGGAACCGCCTTTTCCGGCGTGCTGGAAAGCTACCGCATGGTGATCTTCGTGCTTCTGATCTTTTCCGCGGCGCTCCTGGTTGCCGCACTGGTCTTCCTGCTTACCATCGTCGGGCTGAATCGCCGGATGAGCGAGATCGAGCGGACCGGGATCCAGGTTTCGTCGCTTCTGATCAGCCGTGAGGAGCGCAAGGTCTATATAAACAACATGGAGTTCAACCTGACCGAAGCCGCGATCGAGACCCTTTCGGTTCTGGCCGAGGCGCGGATGGACGAGGAGGTTCTTTCCGGCGCCGAGATCGAGGCGATGGTTTCCGGGCGCCGCCGCGAGGAGTGCGACGAAGCCGCCGGGGCGACCAGGATCAAGCGGTTGCGCGACACGCTGGGCAACCAGATGGTCAGCGCGCTTCTGATTCGCAATATCGCCCGCAAGGGCTACATGCTGGCGATCGACAAGGATGTGATCAGGATGATCTGAACCCCGACGATGGCGGCCCCGATAGGAGTCGAACCTATGACCTACCGCTTAGGAGGCGGTTGCTCTATCCACTGAGCTACGGGGCCGGCTCGCCGTGTTTAGCAGCTTCGTCTTCCTTTTCAACCGTGACCGCTTCAACCGTGATCGCCCCGCCCCGGCCCCGGAGCATGTCGCACATGACCGGATCCAGCCCGGCTGGATGACAGGGGCAAGCAGCTGCCCGGACGGGTGCGATCTGGCGCGAAACGCCCTAGATGATCGCCCCGCGCACCTTTGCCGAAACCCACTCGCTGATCACCACGGCCAGCAGGATCACCAGCAGGATCAGCGACACCTGCGGCCAGGCCAGCACGTTCAGCGAGGAGGACAGCTGCAGCCCGATCCCGCCGGCCCCGACCAGCCCCAGCACCGTGCTTTCGCGGATGTTGATGTCCCAGCGGAACACCGCGATGCCGGCGAAGGCCGGCATGATCTGCGGCACGATTCCATAGGCCATGACCTGCCAGCGGGATCCGCCGGTGGCGGTGACGGCCTCGACCTGGCCGTGGTCGATCTCCTCGATCGCCTCGTAGAGAAGCTTGGCGCAGAAGCCGATCGAGCGGATGGCGATGGCGACGATCCCGGCAAACACCCCGGGGCCGATGATCGCGATCAGCAGGAGCGCCCAGATCAGCGAGTTGATCGAGCGGGTGGAAACTATGATCAGCAGCGCGATCGGCCGGATCGGGCCGATCGTGTAGCTGTCCTGCCCGGTGGAGGTCATCAGGACGGGGCGCAGGAAGGGCGGGATCATCCTGATCACCACGGGCGAGACCGAAATCTGCGGCGTCGTGTTGCGGGCGGCCATGAAGGCCACCGGCACCGCCATGACCAGCGCCGCGATGGTGCCCAGCGTGGCGATGTTGATGGTATCCCAGATCGGCCACCACAGCTTTTCCATGTAGGACCAGCGCGGCGGTGTCGCGCGGGTCAGGATGTCGCCGGCGATCCGCGGCGCGTCCCAGACGAAGAACCAGGTGGTCGCCTCGGAGATCCGGTTCCAGCACCAGACGAAGACGGCAACGCCGATCAGGTAGCCGAACCAGCGGAGAATCTGCGCGCGCGGGGTGAAGCGGCGCCACGTCCTGTGCCCGTCGGGAAGCGAGATGATGGCCATTACTGCACCTTTGCCCGGATGATGCCGGAAATGTATTCCAGTGCCATCACGGTTCCGATGATGAGAATGAGAATCGCCGCCGCGGTGTCGAATTCGTAGCGGTCGAAGGCGGTGTTCAGGGTCGCGCCGATCCCGCCGGCCCCGACCAGCCCGAGGATCGCGCTTTCGCGGAAGTTGATGTCGAGCCGATACATGGACAGCCCCACCAGCCGGGGCATCACCTGCGGCTGGACTCCGTAGTTGACCCATTGCAGCCAGCTGGCGCCGGTGGCCCGGATCGCCTCCGCCTGCACCCTGTCCATGCTCTCGATGTCCTCGGCCAGCAGCTTCGAGAGAAAGCCGATGGTGGCAAAGGACAGGGTCAGGAACCCGGCCAGAGGCCCGAAGCCGAAGATCGCCACCAGCAGGATGGCGACGATGATTTCCTGCAGTGCCCGGCTGATCGCGATGATGCCGCGGCAGACCAGATAGACCGGCAGCGGCGCGATGTTGCGCGCCGCGCCCAGCCCGATCGGAATCGAGATCAGGATGCCGGCCACCGTCGAGGCGATCGTCATGATCACGCTTTCCAGCATCCCGTCCCGGATGTCCTGCCAGCGGCTGGTGAAGTCCGGATCGCCGAAGGCGGCGACGAAGGCGGCCCCGCGTTCCAGCCCTTCATAGACCCTTGCCCAGTTCACCTCGACCGAGGCGACCGCCGCCACCAGATAGGCGCCGGTTCCGAGAATCAGCAGCCAGCGCAGCCAGGCCCGCCTGATGAAGGGCGGCTTCTTCCAGCGGGTGCCGATCAGCAGGTCAAGATCGCCTCCTGCCGCCATCATTGCGCGGCTCCTCCGGTTTCGGTGTCCTGCGCATCGTCGTCATCAACCTCGCGGATGGTCTGCTCCCAGTCCTCCTCGCCGTAGATCGCGGTCAGCACGTCAGGGGTCAGCTGTTCCGGGGCGCCGTCGAATTCGATCACGCCGAAGCGCAGCCCGATCACCCGTTGCACGAACATCTGTGCCAGCGCCACGTCGTGGATGTTGATGATCGCCGCCAGCCCGCGTTCGGCGCAGAGCTCGCAGATGAGCCGCATGATCTGCCGGCTGGTCTTGGGGTCGAGCGAAGCGGTCGGTTCGTCCACCAGAAGGAGCGCCGGATCCTGGATCAGCGCCCGGCAGATGCCGACCCGCTGGCGCTGCCCGCCCGAAAGCTCGTCGGCGCGCTTGTCGGCCATGTCCAGCAGGCCCACCCGGTCGAGCAGCCGGAAGGCCTCGTCGATGTCCTCTTGCGGAAACCGGCGCAGGAAGCTGCGCCAGAAACCCACATAGCCCAGCCGCCCCGACAGCACGTTCTCCATCACCGTCAGCCGTTCGACCAGGGCGTATTCCTGAAAGATCATGCCCATGCGGCGGCGTTCGCGCCGGAGCGCCCCGCTGCCCAGCGATGTCAGCTCCACATCGCCCAGCCAGACCTTGCCCGCGGTGGGTTCCACAAGGCGGTTGATGCAGCGGATCAGGGTCGATTTCCCGGCCCCTGAAGGGCCGATCAGCGCCAGAACCTGCCCGGCGGGCACCTCCAGGTTGACGTTTCTGAGTGCCTGATCCCCGGTGGGATAGGTCTTGGTCAGGTTTTCCAGCTTCAGCATTTCCCGCCCCTGTTTTCCCGCCCTGTTCCACGGCCGCCGTCTTGCGGCCCTTCTGTTCCACCGCCCCTGCCGCATGCCGGCGAACGGCCCGGTGCCCCAGCAGGGCCCGGGCCGCCGCGGTTCTTCCGGTCGGGCCGGTTACTTGCAGGCGTAGGAAACGCCGTTGGCGGCGTCGATCTTGCGGATCACCTCCCAGAATTCCTTGTAGGTCATCGGGATGAACTGCGCCTCGCCGTTCTTCTCGAATTCTTCCTGCAGGCTGGAGCCTTCCCACTCGAAGCTGAAGAAGGCGTCCTTGATCTGCTCCTGAAGCTCGGGCTTCAGGTTGTAGACCACACCGTAGCCGGTGGTCGGGAAGGTCTGGGACTTGTAGATCGAAACGATCTGCCCGGGCTTGACGACTTCGCGCTTGATCATGCGCTCCATGACCGAATTGGCGACGGAAGCGGCCATGTAGTCCTTGTTGGCCACGCCGAGGATGGAATTGTCATGCTTGCCCGAAAACACCGCCTCGAAGTCGCGGTCGGGGATCATGTCGAAATCCGCCTTCAGGATCGCGCTGGGCGCCTTGAAGCCGGAATTCGAGGTGGGGGAGGTGAAGGCGAGCTGCTTGCCCCTGATGTCCTCGACCTCCTCGATGCCGGAGCCCGGGTAGGTGATGATCTCCATCTCGTAGCCGAAGCTGCCGTCCTCGGCCGCCATGATGGTGAAGGGGCGGAAGCCGGCGCAGTTCACCGCCAGCGGGTTGGAGCCGGTGTTGAAGCCGGAAATATGCAGCCGGCCGGAACGCATCGCCTCGATCTGGGCCGCGTTGGACTGGACCGGGAAGAACTGCACCTTCTTGCCGGTCTTCTCCTCGAGGTAGTCGAGGAAATCCGACCAGGCTTCCTTGTAGACGGCCGGGTCTTCAACCGGGGTGTAGGCGAAGATGAGCGTATCCGGGTCGAGCCACTGGCTCGGGTCGGTGGGAATATCGGCGATCAGGTCGCCGTCGCGGTCGCAGAACCTTTCGTCCAGGTCGCCGCGCGGGCAGTCCTCCTGCGCGGTGGCGGCGCCGGCCAGCGCAAGTCCCGCCACGAGTGCAGCAGCCGAAACGGCCATTTTTGCAAGCTTCATCTTTTCCTCCCGGTATTGGTAGTTTTATCTGGCGGGGCTTACCTGTTGTTTCTGATCTGACAAGGGTTTTGCGGCCGGCCGTGCCGCTGGCCGATGCCGCCGGCTTTTTCGGCACGTCGATCCAGACATTAGAGAGCGTGTACCTGCACCATCACCCGGATTTCCAAGCCGCCACTGCGGCGGCTCTCGACCATGCAAAAGGGCGCTTGTGAGCGGGTTTTTTGGCGGCCGCCAAAAAACCCGGCCAATGCGGGCCAATGTGGTAGTGGCAAGTGTTTGATATTTTGGTCGGAGTGAGAGGATTCGAACCTCCGGCCCCTGCCTCCCGAAGACAGTGCTCTACCAGGCTGAGCTACACTCCGACCGTGTGGCGCGAATTAGCCGCTTGCGGCGGGATTTGCAACCGTTTCATTTTCTCCCCGACCAGCGCCGGTAGAAGAACCCGATTCTGAATGGCGCGCCCAGCTCGAAGCGGGTGCGGGTGCGCAGCACCGGGGTGTTTTCCGAGGTTGCTCCCCGGCTTTCCCGGAACACGATGTAAAGTCCCGAGGCGATCACGATCGCCGCACCGGCCATCGTTGCAGGGTCGATGGTTTCACCGAACATCCAGTATCCGAACAGCGCCGCCCAGACGATCTGGGAATATTGCATCGGCGCGACAATCGCGGCTTCGGCGCTGGTATAGGCGCCGATCAGCAGCAGCCCGGCGGCGAATCCGAATACCGCGATCAGCCCGACCAGGCCGAAATCGCCGAGCGGCATCGGCCGGTAGACGAACGGCAGGGCGAAGGCCATCACCGCGAAATTCGCCACCATCGGGTAGAGCAGCAGGACCACCGCGCGTTCTTCCCGCCCGATCTTGCGGATGATGATCGAGGCCAGCGCGCTGAACGTTGCCGCCGTCAGGGCTGCCAGGTGTCCCGGCCCGAGCGGCGCCGTGCCGGGGCGCAGCACCACGATCACCCCGATCAGCCCGAAGACCACCGCCAGCCAGCGGTGAATGCCGACCCGTTCGCCCAGAACGGGGATGGAAAACACCGTGATCAGCAACGGGGTGGCGAACAGCACCGAATAGGTCTGCGCAAGCCGCAGCATGGAAAAGGCGTAGAAGACGGAAATGCCGGTCACGACACCGGCCAGCATGCGCAGTGCCAGCCACCAGGGGTGCACCGGGCGCAGATGCCCCGATGTCGGGTCGCGCATCAGCATCAGCGTCACCAGGGGGAAGGCCAGCAGGACGCTGAAGAAGATGATCTGCACCGGCGAATAGGCACTGCCGAGCAGCTTCACCACCACGTCATGCAGGGCGAAGAGACCGAAGGCGGCCAGCGCCAGAAAAACACCCTTCAGCTTGGCCATCGGCCGGCCCCGTCATTGCGTGCGGCCCGGTACCCGGGCCGGGGGCGATGCTGCGGTGCTCAGAGGCTGGCGTCAAGCGCGGCGATCACCGCATCGCCCATTTCGCGCGTGGTTGCCGGGGTGCCGCCATCGGTCTGCATCAGGTCGGCGGTGCGCACGCCATCGGCCAGCACCTTCTCGACCGCCTTTTCCAGCCGGTCGGCCTCGGTGCCCTCGTCGAAGGAATAGCGCAGCGCCATCGCGAAACTCAGGATGCAGGCCGAGGGGTTGGCCTTGCCCTGCCCGGCAATGTCGGGAGCCGAGCCGTGCACCGGTTCGTAAAGCGCTTTCGGCCGGCCGTTTTCCATCGGGGCGCCGAGGCTGGCCGAGGGCAGCATGCCGAGGCTGCCGGTCAGCATCGCCGCCACGTCCGACAGAAGGTCGCCGAACAGGTTGTCGGTCACGATCACGTCGAACTGCTTGGGGTTGCGCACCAGCTGCATGCCGCCGTTGTCGGCATACATGTGGGACAGCTCGATATCCGGGTAATCCGCATCGCGCACCGCCTGTACCACCTCGCGCCACAGGATGCCGCTTTCCATCACGTTGGCCTTTTCCATCGAGCACACCCGCCCCGCGCGCTTGCGGGCCAGGTCGAAGGCCGCCCGCGCCACGCGCTCTATCTCGCTTTCGGTGTAGCGCTGGGTGTTGATGCCGACGCGTTCGCCCCCTTCCTCGAAAATGCCGCGGGGTTCGCCGAAATAGACGCCCGAGGTCAGCTCGCGCACGATCATGATATCCAGCCCGGCCACCACCTCGCGCTTGAGCGAGGAGAAATCCGCCAGCGCGTCGAAGCATTGCGCCGGGCGCAGGTTGGCGAACAGGTCCATCTCCTTGCGCAGGCGCAGGAGGCCCCGCTCGGGTTTCACGGAAAAATCCAGGTCGTCGTATTTCGGCCCGCCCACGGCGCCCAGAAGAACCGCATCGACCGATTGCGCCTTTTCCATCGTCGCATCGGCCAGCGGCACCCCGTGCACGTCGTAGGCGGCTCCGCCCACGAGGTCTTCACTGACATCGAACTTCAGGCCGCGGCGGTCTGCGAACCAGTCGATGATGCGCCGCACCTCGGCCATCACCTCGGGGCCGATACCGTCGCCGGGCAGGATCAGAAGCGTTTTCTTGTCCATCGGGGTTTCCTCGTTCCGGTGCTTGCGCACGGGCCTAGCGGCAGCATTCGGGGGCGTCAAGCCAGCGCCCGGGCCAGTGCCTCCCAGACCGTGCGGATGCGGGCGCTGGTGCGCAGGGCCTGCGGCGCCACAAGCCACAGCGGCAATGCCGGCAGGGGCAGTTCGGGCACCACCCGCTCGACCAGCGGGTCGGCCTCGGCAATCGCGACCTGCATGCCGCCGATGCCGCAGCCGGCACGCACCAGGTTCCAGTGAACGGCCTGGTCGTCGCAGCGAACCGGAAAGAAGTCGCGCGTCACCTCGACCCCCATTCCGGCCATCGCGCGGATGATCAGCTCATTGCGGTCATAGCCGACGAAATCCAGCCGCATCAGGGCCTCCAGGCTGTCGGGCCGCCCGACCCTGTCCAGATAGCTGCGCGCCGCATAAAGCCCGATCGCGCGCTCGCCGATCTGGCGGGCGATCACGTCGGGCTGGGTCGGGCGATACATGCGCACGGCGATGTCGGCCTCGCGGAAGATCAGGTTTTCGGTGGTGTCGGAGGGAACCAGTTCGATGGCGATCTGCGGCCAGTCGCGCCGCATCCGCGCGATGATCGACGGCAGGAGGTGATGCGACATGATCACGCTTGCGGTGATGCGAACCGTGCCGCTCAGGTCCTCGCCGCGTCCTTCCGCCGCCAGCCGCAGGCGCGCCGCCGCCTGCTGCATGTCGCGGGCGTGCGCGAAGATCTCCAGCCCCGCCGGCGTCAGTTCCAGCCCCCTGGGAACGCGCCGGAAAAGCTCGACCCCAAGCGCGGCTTCCAGCGCCTTCACATGGCGCCCGACCGTCGGCTGGCTCTGTCCCGTCCTGCGCGCGGCGGCGGAAAGCGAGCCGGCTTCGGCCACAGCGCAGAACGATTGCACCATGCCCCAGTCAAGCTGATCAATTGAAACACCCATTCATTATTGAATACCGGATCGGCATAACTGGTCAATTCCTGTTCACAATCGAATTGACATGTTTGCCGTGAAGTCAATTTGAAAGGAACCGCCCCATGTCAAGCACAGCCCTGATCCTCGGCGCCTCCGGCAAGCTGGGCCACCACGCGGCCGCGGCCTTCCGCAAGGCCGGATGGCAGGTGCGCAGCTACGACCGCAATGCAGGCAAAATGGCCGCCGCGGCCTGCGGCGCCGATGTCATCGTCAACGGGTTGAACCCGCCGAACTACCATGACTGGGCCGGGCTGATCCCGAAGATCACGGCCGAGGTCATTGCCGCGGCGCGCGCATCCGGGGCCACGGTGATCGTGCCCGGCAACGTCTACAACTTCGGCGCAACACCCGGCACCTGGGACGAGACCACGCCGCAGACCCCCTGCAGCCGCAAGGGACAGATCCGCAAGGAAATGGAAGCCGCCTATCGCGCCAGCGGCGTGCGCACGATCATCCTGCGGGCCGGCAACTTCATCGACCCCGAGCGCGACGATGACGTGATGTCGATGATCTATCTGCGCGCCATCGCCAGGGGCAAGGTGACCAGCCCCGGCGGTCCCGACGTGATGCAGGCCGCCTGCTACCTGCCCGACTGGGCGCGCGCCGCGGTGCTTCTGGCCGAAATGCGTGATGATCTGGCGCCGTTCGAGGACATCCCCTTTCCGGGCTACGCTTTCAGCGCCAGCCAGCTGCGCGACATGCTGGAAACGATGCTCGGCCGTCCGCTGCGCATTGTCGGCTTTCCCTGGTGGATGGTCACGGCGCTGTCGCCCGTGGTCGAGGTGTTTCGCGAGCTGCGAGAGATGCGCTATCTGTGGAACACGCCGCACAGGCTGAGCGACAGGAAATTCTCCCGGCTGCTGCCTGATTTCCCGCAGACATCGTTAGTCGACGCACTCGCTGCCAGCCTCCCAAAGGATGTCCACCCAGACCAGCGCATG
>Ga0256839_1000245_pt1 | contig 70496 bp, 53 predicted proteins | sample 354166metaG_FD_185968 | JGI IMG/M metagenome (GOLD analysis project Ga0256839, IMG submission 185968) | Hydrothermal vent microbial communities from Mid Atlantic Ridge, Atlantic Ocean - 354-166 | ecosystem: Environmental > Aquatic > Marine > Hydrothermal vents | place: Atlantic Ocean: Mid...
ATGTTTACTCACGTCGCCAGGTGGTGCCTTCGCCGCTATCTTCTAAAATAATGCCTTCGGCTTTTAGTTCATCGCGGATTCGGTCACTCTCTGCCCACGCTCTGTTTTTTCGTGCGGTCAGGCGTTGCTGAATCAGCTGTTCTATCTGTTCATTGCTGATGTCTGTTTCATCCCCTGAGCTGTTTTGAAAAAAGGCTTGTGGCTCTCGCTGCAAGATACCCAGTGTTGCGGCCAGTTGTTTGAGTTGTGATGCCCACTGTATGGCTTGGTCATGTTCACTGTTGCGCGCCCTGTTGACCTTTCCCGCCAGTTCAAACAGTACGGCCATGGCTGCTGGGGTGTTAAAGTCATCATTCATCGCGGCAAAAAACTTTTCAGCCCACTCGCCCGTTAGTGCCACACTCTCATCGATTTCGATACCACGCAGTGCTGTGTAGAGTGTGGTCAACGCATTTTTTGCTTCATCCAGTTGGCTATCTGAGTAGTTGAGTGGGCTGCGGTAATGGCTGTTTAGGATGAATGAGCGCACCACTTCGGCATCGTAAACTTTGAGCACTTCGCGGATGGTGAAGAAGTTATTCAGTGACTTTGACATCTTCTCATCATTAATCCGTACAAAACCGTTGTGCATCCAGACATTGGCAAATTTTTCGCCAGTGGCGGCTTCTGATTGTGCGATTTCATTTTCATGATGGGGGAACTGTAGGTCCAGACCACCGCCATGGATGTCGAAATGGTTTCCTAGGCAGCAGGTAGACATGGCTGAACACTCAATATGCCAGCCGGGGCGGCCTGCACCCCAGGGTGATTCCCAGCTTGGCTCACCTGGCTTGGCTGATTTCCACAATACAAAATCCATCGGGTCATTTTTTGACTCATCCACGGCAACCCGTTCACCGGCTCGCAAATCTTCCAGCTGCTTGCCGGAGAGCTGTCCATACCCCTCAAATTTTGAGATGTCGTAGTAGACATCGCCATTTTTTGCGGCATAAGCGACCCCTTTATCAACTAGAACCTGGATCATATCCAGAATCTCTTGCATGTAGTGGGTTGCCCGTGGCTCTTGGTCGGGCGGTAAGATGCCCAGCGCGGCTTCATCTGCCTTCATCTCGGTGATAAAACGCTCGGTCAGTGATGTATAGCGCTCACTATTTTCATTTGCCCGCTTGATTATTTTGTCGTCAATATCCGTCACATTACGCACATAGGTGACCGCCTCTTTTCCGTAGAGTTGAGAGAGGTAGCGGTAGACTACATCAAACACCACCATCACCCGGGCATGCCCTACATGGCAGTAGTCATACACGGTCATACCACAGACATAGAGCCTGACATTGTTGGGGTCGATGGGTTGAAAGGGCTCTTTTTTACGACTCAAGTTGTTGTGTATTTGCAGCATCGGGAAGCGGTTCCGTTAGTTGGCTTGGATGAGCGGCTTTTGTATCAAGCCGAAAAGCTTTATATTATGCCCTACTTATTAATTAGGATGTAGCGATGAAACTATTAATTTCAGCCATTCTGGCATCATGCCTGTTCATTTCTGGCTCGGTACTGGCTGCCGAGAACCCTCGGGTTAAAATAGAGACCAATCTCGGTGATATTGTGTTGGAGCTCAATGCAGAAAAGGCTCCCAAAACAGTTGAGAACTTTTTACGTTATGTTGATGAGGGGCACTATCAGGGCACCATTTTTCACCGAGTGATCGCTAATTTTATGATTCAGGGCGGTGGATTTACCACTGACTACAGTAAAAAACCGACCCATGCGCCAATTGAAAACGAAGCCTATAACGGTCTGCGCAATGAACGAGGTTCGATTGCTATGGCGCGTACTGGCGAGCCTCACTCGGCAACGGCTCAGTTTTTTATTAATGTGCTCGATAACGGATCGCTTAACTACCGCAGCAAAACAGCTCGCGGCTGGGGCTATACTGTCTTTGGTAAAGTGGTTGAAGGGATGAACACTGTGGATAAAATCCGCGATGTACGGACCGGTAGCGGCGGCCCATTCCGCAGCGATGCGCCACAAGATAAAGTAATTATCGAAAACGTCACGCTCATTAATTAATACAGGTAGAAATAATGATTAAGATCAATACTAATAAAGGCAGCTTCACACTGGAGCTGGATGCAGAAAAAGCCCCTAAAACCGTTGAAAACTTCATTCAATACGCCAAAGATGGCTTCTACGATGGCACCATCTTCCACCGTGTTATCAAGGGATTTATGGTTCAGGGCGGCGGCATGGAGCCGGGTATGCAGCAGAAAAAAACCAACGCCACCATCGAAAATGAAGCGGACAATGGTCTGACCAATGAGATCGGCACCGTTGCCATGGCGCGCACCCCCGACCCACACTCTGCTAGCTCACAGTTTTTCATTAATGTTGCCAACAACAGCTTTCTTAACTTTAGCTCGGCAACCGCCGAGGGATATGGCTACTGTGTGTTTGGCAAAATAGTGGATGGCATGGATATTATCTCTGAGATTGAGGGTGTTGAAACAGGAACCGTTGCAGGGCATCAAAATGTACCTGTTGACGATGTTATTATCGAAAGTATCGATATTATTGAGTCTGCTGACTAATGGCCGACTATTTCGTCTCTGATCTGCATTTGGGGCCGCAACAGCCCCATCTTACAGCGCTCTTCGTGCGTTTCCTGAATAGCCGCGCCCGTGATGCTAAGCGGCTCTTTATTTTGGGTGACCTTTTTGAGTATTGGCTGGGTGATGATGCCATACACCCCCACTACCAGCCGGTTCTTAACGCACTGAAAGCGCTTAGCTCCAGCGGCGTTGAGGTTCTCTTTATGCGAGGTAATCGTGACTTTTTGGTGGGGCAACAGTTTGCTGAGCTGACGGGGGCCACGCTGCTGGATGACCCCTGTGTATTTGAAGTAGCGGGTGAGGCGACACTACTTAGTCACGGTGATATTTTTTGTAGTGATGATACAACCTATCAACAATTTCGTGCCTTGGTCAGAAGCCCGCAATGGCAGGCTGATTTTCTCTCAAAATCGATTGAAGAGCGGATGCAGGTCGCAGAGCAGGCGCGCAACGCCAGCCGCGAAGCGACCCAAGAGAAGAGTGATGCCATAATGGATGTCAATCTACAGGATGTCAGTGAGTGCATGCAAAAACACCAAGTCTCACGCTTAATTCACGGCCATACCCACCGGCCCGCCCAACACACACTTGAGATAGATGGCCAGCGCTGCCAGCGGATCGTATTGGCCGACTGGGGAGATCATGGACATCTGCTTATCTGTGATGAGCAATGCACCACCGAGACGTTAAATTAACCCACTGCGCCGTTATGAATTGTCCGGGTTAGCCCGGATATTTCTCGGTAAGCCATAGCGCCACCACTTCTCAATGCCCACCACGGTATAGATCAACACCCCGCCCCCCAGCACCCACAGCCATTCGGTAATGCCGATAGGCGCACTGCCAAACAGCTTATTTAGAATGGGCGAGTAGGTAAATAGAAGTTGTAACAGCACCATCAGCACCACACCAGCCACCAGCCAACGATTGGAGAAAACCCCCAGTTTAAACATTGAATAACGCAGTGAGCGGCAGTTGAATAGATAGAAAGTCTGGCCAAATATAAACATATTAACCGCAACGGTACGCGCTGTTTCGATGCTACCACCTTGTCGCAGGGTTAATTCAAACAATCCAAAAGCCCCCAGCAATAGCATCAGACCCACGATGCCAATGCGCACCCCTAGCTCTCGAGTGAGCACCGGGGTATTGGGTCGTCGCGGTGGGCGCGCCATAATGCCCGGCTCCTTGTTTTCAAAGGCTAGCATCATCCCTAACAGCAGTGCGGTGGTCATGTTGATCCAGAGAATCTGCACCGGTGTCACCGGCAGGGAGATACCGGCAATAATCGCCACCAGAATTACTGAGCCCTGACCGACATTGGTGGGTAGCGTCCAGGTGATAAATTTAACCAGGTTATCAAATACCGCCCGACCCTCCTCCACCGCCGCCTCGATGGTGGAGAAGTTATCATCCGTTAACACCATATCCGCCGCCTCTTTTGCCACCTCGGTACCCGCCACCCCCATGGCGATACCGATATCAGCCTGTTTAAGTGCCGGTGCATCATTAACACCATCACCCGTCATGGCCACCACATGGCCACTGGCTTGTAGCGCCTCTACCAAGCGAAGTTTCTGCTCCGGGGAGACTCTGGCAAAGACTGAGACCCGCTCGGCAACCGCCAACAACTCGTGATCCGGCAATTCTGAGAGCATATGGCCGCTCATGGCAAAGTGCTCATGCTCGCCCTCCGTCACACCCTGCAAACCAATCTGCTGGGCAATCGCGGCGGCGGTTGCCACATGGTCACCGGTAATCATTTTGACCTGAATCCCTGCTCGCTGACAGGCTTGCACCGCGCTGATCGCCTCTACTCTGGGAGGATCCATCATCGCCTGTAGCCCCAAAAAGGTGAGTCCTTCTGCCACATCAGCGTGACTTACCGAGACGGTTGAGGCGTTAACACGCTTGCTGGCAAAGGCTAATATACGCAGTCCGCTGGCGGCCATCATCTCCATCTCATGGTGAATGGCAGCCTGATCAAGGGGTAGCTCTTCACCATGAGAGCCGGCGTAACAAGCACAACCGGCCACTACCTTTTCTACCGACCCTTTCAGATAGATGATCGCGCCGTCATCATCCAGATCATGCAGTGTCGCCATATATTGATGCTGCGACTCAAACGGCAGGGTGTCACGGCGCGGTAGTTGCTGCTCTACCGTTTCACGAACCAGCCCCGCTTTTGCGGCCGCAACAATCAAAGCCGCCTCGGTGGGGTCGCCCTCAATCTGCCATTCACCTTCGCTATTAAATATCCGTGAATCATTGCAGAGCAGTCCCGCTATCAAGCACTGCTCTAGGGCGGGTTGTCTCTTCAGGTTAATCGCCACCCCATTGAGCAACAGCTCCCCTTGCGGGGCATACCCTACCCCGGAGAGGTGAAAACCCCGTCCCGCCGCAAAGAGCTGCTGCACTGTCATCTGATTTTGTGTCAGGGTGCCGGTTTTATCAGAGCAGATCACCGTGGTACTACCCAGGGTTTCCACTGCGGGCATCTTGCGAATGATGGCATGACTGCGCGCCATTTTGTTCACACCAATCGCCAGCATAATGGTCATCGCCGCTGGCAATCCTTCGGGTATCGCCGCCACGGCAAGTGCCACCGCCGCCATAAAAGTATCCAGCAACGACTCACCACGTAACCAGCCGGCCAGTAGCGTAAAAGTGGCCAGAATTAAAATAACCCGCAGTAGAATGCTGCTGAAATGGGTTATTTTTTTGGTCAACGGTGTCGCCAACGTGTCGGCACTGGCAATCAGTGTATTGATGTAGCCTATTTCAGTATCATCACCGGTGGCGACCACAATACCCGTTGCGGTGCCGTAACTAACCAGCGTTGATGAATAGGCGATGTTGATGCGATCCGCCAGCGGTGTCTCCCGAGCCAGTTGCCGGGGCTGCTTCTGCGCCGGAACCGACTCCCCAGTTAGCGCCGACTCATCAATTTGCAACTCGCGGGTCGATAATAGCCGCAGGTCGGCAGGCACTCGATCCCCCGATTGCAAAAAGACCACATCCCCTGGCACCAGCTCGGCGGCGGCGATTTGCACTCTCTCCCCCGCTCTTAGCACCGTGGCACTCCCCTCCAAGGTGCAGGTGAGCGCTTCAATCGCTTTTAACGCTTTTGACTCTTGAACATAGCCAATAACTGCATTGATCAGCACCACCCCAAAAATCACACCGCTATCTACCCACGCTTGCAGTAAAAAAGTGATCAGTGCCGCACCCAGCAGGATGTAGACCAGTGGTTGGTTAAACTGCAACAGGAATAGAATGAAGGGGGATTTACCCTTTTTAAGGGTCAGGCGATTCTCACCATAATGGGCTTGCCGGTGCGCTACCTCAAAGATATCTAACCCTTTGCTTGCATCCACCTCCAGCAGGGTCGTTACCTCATCATCAGGCAGGTGGTGCCAATGTTTTGAAAGTAAACTCTCCACCTTCTTCCTCATTAATTAATTAACCAGCCAGGCCAGGGCAATACCCAGCAATACAAATAGTGTGGTCGCGTTACGCCAATTACTAAGCAACCCGATTAAATCCCGCCGCTCTAACCCGTTCTGTAGCTGTTTTGCTCTCTGCAATCCCGCTTTATAACAAAGAGAATACCCGGCAAACAGCTTGCAGGATAAAGAGCTGCAACCGATCCACATTCTACCCATCCAGAGGGCAGAGTCGCCCGATTGCGATGGTGATGCAGGCGGTGGCCGCAGTAGGGCCACCATTAATAAAATAACAGCGACTGCCGCAATCAGGGGGTAGATGAGCGTGCCGTATTGCAACCACCACAGCGGCTCGATCAAACCCACGCCTACCGAGGCGATTACCCATCCACTGGCAAACAGGCTTAGCCAAGCGAGACGCTCACCCTGCACCGGGCGCTGCACAAATCGCCACCCTGCATACAGTATAGAAGCTCCTGCGGTGATCAAAATCAGCAGCCCCGCCACCCCATCATCAACATGACCCAGTGGCAACCAACGCAGCAGTGCAAACAGTGCCATCACAACCGGCAGCACCAGCAGCAGCGCAGAGAGTGGGCTAGCCGCTCGATAACTGGCATTGAGCCAAAAATGGGCAGGCCAGATGCCTGCTTTTAGAACAACTGCACCACACACCATCAATAGATAGAGCCTGCTCACCTCCATCTGCGGGTTAAACGCCGAGAGTAACAGCGCCTCAAACAGCAGCAGATCGGCAATAATCAGGCAGATTAGATAGCTGCGCGCCCCCCGCCGAACGGCTTCAAGCGGTTTACTCTGACCCCAGAGTAATAGCCCGTAAAAGCTATATCCCATTAAGGTCGCAAAGCTGAAAAACCCGACCCTGTCGCTGGCCATAACCATCCCCAGAGTGCCTGCCAGGGTGAGTAGATAGAAGGTATTTTGCCCATGGGGTGTTGTGTGTGGCGTGGCACGGCGCTTCATCGCGACCAGTGCCCAGATGAGAACTACCGTTGCCAATATCCAGCGACGCTCGCCATCAATACTCACCCCCGTGCCCAACAGCAACCAGGAGAGTGTTGAACTGAAATCCATGGGTAACAACAGCAATAACAACGCGGGCAGTATCGCAAAGTAATCAGCCATGGGCAGGCAACGCCGCACAGCGGGTATCGCCAGCAACAGCGGCCAGCCCACAACAATCCACAACAGAGCACCATAAGGATCACTGTTCATCATGGTACAAACTCCCGCTGCACCACAAACTCTACCCACGCCAAAGGGGTGAAAGGAGCCAGTGCCAATAGCCCAACAGCCAGCGCCAGCAGCGCCGTCACCACAGGTGGCAACAGCAGTGCCCAGGCGGTCTCTTTACGCCCGAAATTACGCTCCTCTGGCCATGGGCCAGAGGGTTCACAAAACCAAGCGGCGTACAAGATGGGAAGAAAATAGGCGGCATTAAGCAGACTGCTGGCGGCCAATACCAGAATCAGCCAGCCCTGATCCATCTCCAACGCTCCCATGCCCAGATACCACTTACTGATAAAACCGGCCACGGGTGGTGCGCCAATCATGCCAAAAACACCCACCGTGAACGCCGCCATGGTCCACGGCATACGCCGCCCCACGCCGTTCATCTCACTCACCTTGTGAATACCCAGGGTCTCTGCCAAGTTACCGGCACAGAAAAACAGCGTAATTTTCATCAACCCCTGATGTACCAGATGCACCATGCCACCCACTGCGGCAATCGGCCCGGCAATGGCCACACCCAGCGTGATATAGGCCACTTGACTGACGGTGGAGTACGCCAGCCGACGCTTCAGATCATCCTGAAACAGTGCCCGCAGTGAGCCGTAAACAATGGTGATTGCAGCCACTATCACCAGCGGCCCGGTTACCCCCAGCAGGGTCGCAAAGTCGACACCGAAAACATCATAAACCACGCGAATAATGCCAAATGCACCCGCCTTCACCACCGCCACCGCGTGCAATAAGGCACTCACCGGTGCCGGTGCCACCATCGCCTCGGGCAACCAGCCGTGCAGCGGCACCAGTGCTGCTTTGACACCTAAGCCCGCAATCAACAGTACAAAAATAATAATAAGTGCCGGATGGTGTTGCTCATCGATGCCATCCAGAAAGCCCTGCGGGGTGAACTCCAGAGTGCCACTCAAGGTATAGAGCCAGATGATGGCGACCAATAGCAGCGCGCCGCCTGCCATGGTGTAGCGCAGATAGATCTTACCCGCACGCCGTGACGCTTCCGTGCCACGGTGCATAATCAACGGGTAAGTCGCTAAGGTCAGAAGCTCGTAGAAGATCAAGAAAGTGATCAAATTCCCCGCCAGAGCCAGCCCCACCGTGGCGGTAACGCAAAGACTGAAAAAGCCGAAAAAACGACTTCGATTGGGCGAACCTTCCAGGTAACCGATGGCATAGACGGTAGTCACCAGCCACAGCACCGAAGAGAGCGTTACAAACAGCAGTGATAGCGCATCCGCCCGCAATACCAACTCAAGTTGCGGTAGCAGCGCCAAGCGTACTTCATAGTGCTGGCCGTGATATACACCCCACAACATCGCCCCGACCAGCGCCATTTTCAACAGTGCACCACACAGGTTAAGTGTGGTTCGCAACTTCACCCGCCGCTCGGCCAGCGCAAAAATAATCACGCCCGGTATTAGCGAGCTGGCAATCACCAATAGCGGTAACCAGACACTCTCATTCATGGAGCACCCCCACCAAAAGGATCGCCAATGCCCAGCAGTGCAAACACCCAGGGGGCGGTAAAGCCCAGCAAGATTGAAGCGATAGCCAGCAGCAGTGCGGCCCACTCCATGCCCATGGGGATCGATTGTGGCTCAGGTGTAGCGGTCGATCGGGTAAAGGCGTAACCCACTACCTTAAAGATATAAGCGGATGCCAGCAGGCCACCCACTACCATCACCGCCGCCAGCAGCCAATACCCCTGCTCTATTGCCGCCTCTAACAGTAGCCACTTGCCAATAAAGCCACCACTGGGTGGCACCCCCATAATACTTACGCCAGCCAAGGCAAAAGCGGCGGTGCTTATGGGAAGGCGCTGCACTGCCCGATCTAGCTCAGCAATTCGATCATGGCCACCAAACAGCAAAAGGTTACCCGCCGCCAGAAACATCGCCGCTTTGGCCAATGCGTGGGAGAGCATCAAATAAGAGACTCCGTTCCATAACATCGCTCCAGCTGCCGCTGCCAGTGGAAATGCCACGAAGAGATAACCAATCTGTGCCACCGTCGAGTAGGCTACCAGTAGTTTAAGACGCGTCTGGCGTAGCGCCTGCCAGGAGCCCCAGAGTATCGCCACCGCACCAAGTAGCCCCAGCAGCAGTGCCACATCACCACCCAACGGTGCGAACAGCACCAGCCACAAGCGTAAAAAGATATAGAACGAAGCCTTTACCAGCAGTGCTGAAAGCAGTGCGCTGATCGGTGCAGGTGCACTGGCGTGGGCGGCTGGCAACCAGAAGTGTAAGGGGAATAGCGCGGTCTTCAGCAGTAACCCGGCCCCCATCAAACCCAGCGCCGCCCAAACCACCGGGCTGTTATCAATACGCTCAGCCAGCAGTACAAGATCCACGGTGCCATAGCTGTGGTAGAGCAGCGCCACGCCCAACAGGTAGGTCAATGAACCCAGCAGTGTGGCCAACAGGTAGCGCATTGCACCATTCAATGCATCACGCCCACCCTTTAAGGCCACCAGCGCGACCGCCGCCAAGCCCACCATCTCTAGGGTGATATAGAGGTTGAAAATATCAGCGGATAAAAACAGCGCATTTAATGCCGCCAACAGCAGCAGCCACAGCGGCCAAAACACCCGCGCCTGTTTTTGGTTGAAGTAGCTCCGCGCATAGAGGGTGATCGCTAACCCCACCAGCACGGTCATTGCCAACATCAACAAGCTCAGGCCATCACCATAGAGACCGATCCCCAGCGGCGTTTCCCACCCTCCTACTGCATGCTGGTAGAGACCTTCACGCTGTAGTTGCCAAGCAAAACCCCCTACCGCTAGCGTCAGTAGCAGCATCGTTACCACACCCGTCACCACCGCCAGTTTGGGCCAAACAAAACAGAGTATGGCGGCGGCTAATGGCAATAGAATCAACAGCGCACCCCAGGGAATCTCACTGCTCGGCACCACTATCGCTACTCCTGTGATTGGTCAGACAACTCGGCGCGGTGGTTTTCCATGGCTACCCGCACCATCAAAGTGAGCGCCAAAGCCGTCGCAGCAACGGTAACCACAATTCCGGTAATCACCATGGCGTGGGGAACCGCATCGGGTAGCGGTGTAGCGGTGCGTTTTGCCAGTGCAATCAACAGCAGAAACACCCCGCTGCCCATCACATTAATTGCCAGAATTTTTCGCAACAGGTGGGCGTGCACAATCAGCGCGTACAACCCGAGAGAGAAGAGCCCGATACCCACCAGGGAATAGAGGAGAGCGGTATTCATCCTGGCTCCTTATTGGTGCGGGGACGATAGCCCAAAAATAGCGCCGCAAGGGTAACCGCGATAGAGAGCGTGGCGGCCACCTCTAACAGAAGAATCAATTTACCGGCGTGTTGTGGCGGATAGGCCAGCAGTTGGGCATCCAGCAGGGTTAGCCCGGCAAGGGCAACAAAAGTGGCAGGGCCCGCCACTAGCATCAGCCTTAGTGCCACGCCGGTTAATAGACCTTGAAGTGGCCAACCGGCCAATAACAGCAGTACCATCGCTGCCGCCAGCACTGCGCCTGCCTGAAAAGCACCACCCGGCGCATCGGCACCTGCCCAGAGAAGATAGGCGGCCACCAGAATCAATAGCGGGGTTAAAAACTGCACCAGCGTGGTGAGCACCGGACCAACTGGCTCCTCTCGCGTGGATCTCTCTATACCCAGTGACCAGACCCCCAGCAGTGCCAGCATCAATACCATTAATTCAAGCAGGGTATCGTAACCGCGAAAATTGAGCAGCACCGCAGTAACTGGGTTATTCACGCCGCTACTGGCAAGATTATTGGCAATTTCTGCACTCAACCCTGGTGCACTCTCTGGCAATGAGTGCACCACATAACCCAACCCGGCAGCAACCAATAGCAGTGCTAGGCGCAACAGCCAGTGCCCTTTTTCATCGGCAAGAGGTTCTGACTTATCCCGCGATGGTAATTTCGCCAGCGCTGCCATTAAGAGTGCGCCGGTTAACCCCGCGCCAATCGCCGCCTCTGCCAGCGCCACATCGGGTGCATCTAAGCGTACCCAAGCGAGTGCCATTAACAGGCCAAAGGCGACAAACAGCACTACCGCCTTGAATAGATTCCGACTCTCAAGCAGCTGCCAAGCCAGCCAAAGCAGACCAAGCCCTAGCAGCAGATCAAACAGCATGATTAGCAGAGTCACTTTTTCCACGGGCGAACCCCCTGCTTCAAGGCACCGCTGGCGATCAGATGTGCAACACCGGCACCCGCCAGTAGCACTAACCCCCAAATTAGCAACAATTTCCCCACCACTGCCCAGGATTCTGCCTGTAGCGCTAACCCCGCAATCATCAGACCCAAGCCGACATTATCTGCTTTAGTAAGGGCATGTAGGCGAGTGTAGAGGTCAGGAAAACGCAACAACCCAACGGTGCCAGCCAGGAAGAAAACCGCTCCGGTTATTAACAGGGCGACAGAGAGATAATCACTGGCGCTCATGGCTCGACCCGATACGCCGCACAAAAGCCACTGCGGTTACTGCTGCCAACAGGGCAAACAGCAGTGCCACATCCCGCAACGCAGGCGTGGCAAAGCGCTCTGCCAGTAAAAGTAAAATGGCCACCGCAGTGGTGCCAAACAGCTGACTGGCCAGCATCCGATCTGCGGCACTCGGCCCGCGCAAAACTCGCCATAGACCCGCCAACAGGTTCAACAGCAGAAAAAAAGCAACCCCAAGATACAGCATATCCATAAAGTATTACCTAGGAACCTGTCCGAGAATAGAAGCCGTAGCGAGGAGAAGCCGTTTTGAGTCCATTTTTTCGTCATTTAAGGCAAATAGTTGTTCATATTTAACGAAAATGAGCGGAAAAATGAGCCAAAAGGGCTTTTTCGCAGTAGGTTCTCTATTCTCGGACAGGCTCCTAGGTCCTGCAAGTGATCGTGCTTGCACGGTGCAACAGATTGATTTGTAGCGGAATTTAAAAATTGAGTGTAATCCTTGTTGTGATTGTCGAAAATTTTAAATTTCGATATGGATCAAGAGTTTGTACTGAGTAAGTATGAGCACTTGCAGGATCTAGGTACTACTCCACTGGCGAGACAAATCCTTCTGGTTTTATCGCCATCACCGAGCACTCAATTTGATTGAGTATCGACTCCGCCGTATTACCCATAATAAAGCCTGGCACACCGGTACGTGCCACCGTGCCCATGACCAGCAGATCAGCATCGATCTGCTTCGCCAGTCGAGGAACCTCCTTACGCACCCCCCCCTTGATCAGGTGAATTTCGGGTTTGAGCTGATCCAGCGTATCCTGCCCCACTCTCTCTGCCAGATCACTCATCAGCTGATCAACACTGGCCTGATGTTGCTGGCGCACCTGCTCCACATAAGTGTTAATTTTCTCTTCCGTACTACTCATAAATCCGGCACGCATAACCCCTTCACCAATCGCCGCCCAAACATGCACAATATGCAGCTCGGCAGAATTAGAGAGTGCCAATGAACTGGCCATTTCAAGGATTTGCCGACTGGCGTTGCGCTGCCGGTCGGCTTCTGCCGCAGAATCAGTATCCATATCGACAACATCAACCGCCGCCAGAATACGTTGGTGGTTGGGTGACGAGTGTGCTTTAACCAGCCAAACCGGACAGGGGCATTTGCGCAGCAAGTGCATATCATCACTACCAAATACCCGGGTCAGCCAATCCTCAGTTTCAGTCACCTTAATCACTAGGTCATAGTTGTGACATAACACGGCGCGAATAATCGCCAGAAAAGGCGTTCCCTGCAATACGCTAGTGTGAAGATCAATTCGTTCACGATAAGGAGCAACCAACGCCTCTAATTTTTTAGTGTGGAAATTGGTCATCGCCTGCTGCAACTCCTCTCCACTCAGCCCTTCACAGGGCAGATTAGTGCCCAGTGAAGCCTGCTCAACCACATCAACAACCGTCAGCCTGGCCTGATTATTTTCAGCCAGCAAAACAGCACGCTCTAGCGCGGGTTCGCTCTGCCCCGACGCTACAACACAAAGGATATTTTTAAATCTTTTCATCTTATTCCACTCCGTAATGAAGCATCAAATATATGCGCCACTCGCACTTCCAACTGTCGCAACTCTGCCAAACAACTCTCCCGCCCGCTTAGCAGGTGCACTTGCAATATATTCTCATCGAGCGCTGCACTCAGTGTACCCGGCAGTAGCGTGACACAATTGAGCATCACCACCCGTGATAACCCCGCAGGTAACCGCAACCGGTAGGAGATCAGTGCCGGGGTAATCGGCCGTTGCGGATGAAAAGCACGCCACGCCACATCGACCCCGCCCAGCAGTGAGCGCAGCAGGAAAAAGGGGATAAACCGAAGCAGTGCGTGCCACACCAGACGCTGTGGCGGTAGTAATAGAGTGCTCACAAACAATGCCAACGCTATTGCTGGAACCCCAAACCACCAAGAAGCGGCCACACCGCCACTAAGCGACCACCAGATAAATGCTAAAAACAGGCCGCGCAGCAGAAGGGATGAGAGCCACGCTTGCTGTCCTCTATCACTCATCACGAGCCTCCTTCTCGGCTGGCTGCAAAAGTCGATCGACTGCCTCACTGGCGGCATCGGCATAAGGCACCATCACCCGATCAGCACCCGCCTGCTCCAGTCGAGCCGCCTCAATTGCACTGTTTGCAGTCACCGCAATGCGCCCTTGGTAACCGAGATCCTGCAAGGTATGAATCAGTGAGTGGCTGACATGACGCTCCCGTGCCGTACAGATCACCCATTCAACATTATCCAGCGAGAGAGAAGCGACAAACTCAGGATCCTCCGCATCGCCAAATAGCACCGGGTGACCCATATCATCCCCGGAGCGAATCAATTCAGGGTTATAATCGATACTCTGCACACGACAGCCGCGCTCCCGCAGCACCTGAGTAATACTCGCCCCGTAGCGCCCCATACCAAAAAGGATAATATCACGATCACCACCCCCCGATTCACCCGCCGGCTCCCCCTCCCGAGAGGGGTGCTTGCGCTCAAAGAGCGATAGCCAGGGAGCCAGGCGCTCATAAATGGGGTGGGAGAAGATAATCATATAGGTCGATACACTGATGGTGATCAACCCCACCAGCGTAATCAGCCCCATGGTTTCGACATTGATGTGGCCCAGGCTTAAACCCAGCGCCCCTAAGATCAGTGAGAATTCACTGATCTGTGCCACCGTTAATCCAGCTAAAAAACCGGTTCGTTTTCGATACCCCAAAAACCCCATAATAACCATTACAATCAATGGATTACCGATCAATACAAATAGGGAGAAGATGATCGCTTCGGGAATTTGTTTCCCCAGCAGAGTAAGATCTAGGCTCGCACCCAAACCGATAAAGAAAAACAGCAGCAAGAAATCCCGCAGGCTCACTAGCCGTGCGCCCAGCGCATCACGATAAGGGGTGGATGCCAGCGAGACACCGGCCACAAAGGCACCCACCTCTTTACTGAAGCCTAAGGTATCGCCCAACATCGCCAGACTCACCGCCCAGGCAATACCAAACAGCACCAACAACTCTTGGGAGCTAGCGAGCAGCCCCAGCAGACGCGGCAACAGGTAACGGGTGATCAGAGCCACCACCACCAGAAAAGCCACACCCTTTAACAACACCGATAACGCGGCTAGGGAGATCGGCATATCATCGGTCTGCGCTAACGCATTAAGGCCGATCATCACCAACACCACAATCAGATCCTGAACAATCAGAAAGCCCAGTGCGATACGCCCGTGCAGGGTATCCACCTCGCGTTTATCCGAGAGCAATTTAACAATGATGATGGTACTGGAGAAGGTTAAAGCAACCGCCACATAGAGCGCTGCAACCAGTGACATACCCATCCAGATTGCAATGAGATAACCAAACACACTGGTGAAAACAACCTGCCCCAGTCCCGTCGCCAGCGCCACCGGACCCATGGTGCGGATAATGTGTAGATCCAGCTTAAGACCCACCACAAACAACAATAGCGTAATACCAAATTTTGCCAGCAGGTCAATCTGGTCATTAGCACTGACCAGACCCAGCACCGAAGGCCCTACCAATATACCCACGGCAATGAAGGAGACAATCAGCGGCTGCCGCAAACGCACTCCCACAGCACCCACTGCAGCAGCGATCAATAACAACACCGCCATTTCAGTGAAAATATCAGGAAAAACGCCAACGCTCACTGCTTTACACCCCCCAATGGGTTAACCCATCAGTGTAATCGTTAAACCAAACAATACGGATAAGACCGTCTACTTTAAAGATAGTTTAGAAACACTTAATTTTCCTCACATTTTTAGCCTGTTACACAGAAAAAATCACACCGACTCACTCCATACGAAAACCCTCAACCAAATTAAAAAACCAATCTGAATTGATGTTGAAATATCAATTAGTTATAATTTTTTAACAAAATAATCTATCAAACAGGAAAGATAAAAAGAAAGATTGATAGATTTAACTGAAATAAAACTACCTTAACCAACAAAAACAAGGAGATATGCTAATGGACGCTTTAACCGGCCAACCAGCATCGGATATTTTAAATGTGTACTTGATTCCCTGGGGAATCAAAATTGTTACCGCCATTGCAATCTTCATTATTGGTCGTTGGATTGCGCGCGCCGTCACCAAAACTGCCGGGCGCGTTATGGGGAAAAGTGGTGTTGATGAGACCCTGAGCGACTTTCTTTGCAAGATCATCTACGCCCTATTGCTGATTGCAATCATTATTGCGGCCCTCGAGCAGCTTGGAGTCAACACCACCTCGGCGATTGCCATCTTTGCCGCTGCCGGTTTAGCCATCGGCATGGCACTTAAGGATACCCTCTCCAACTTCTCTGCCGGCGTGATGCTGATTCTGTTTAAGCCTTTTCAAAATGGCGATTTCATCGAAGCGGGCGGTGTAACCGGTGTGGTTGAAAAAATCTCTGTCTTCAGCACCATCATGCGCACTGGTGACAACAAAGAGATTATCGTGCCTAACTCTGGCATTTATGGCGGCACCATCACCAACTACTCCGCCAAAGAGACTCGCCGTGTTGATATGGTTTTTGGTATCGGTTATGACGACAACATCAAGCAAGCCAAACAGCTGATTGAACAGATATTGAATGCCGATGAGCGCGTACTTAAAGATCCTGCCCCCACCATTGCAGTGGGAGAGTTGGCCGATAGTAGCGTTAACATCAACGTGCGCCCCTGGGTGAAATCAGCCGACTACTGGGGAGTCTACGCCGATACGCTGGAGAACGTAAAAGAGATCTTTGATGCCAACGGCATCAGCATCCCCTACCCACAGATGGATGTACACAATCCCGCTGTTCAAACAGAGACCCCTGAAAAGGCGGCCTAGACTACCTCACCGATACAGCGATACAACAAAGGCCGGGCGCGTGACTACCCGGCCTTTTCACTTCAATCACCCCATCACACAACTTCAAAGCCAGACAGCTTATTCAGATCGAGGAATCTTTGAGGGCACTCTTCTGAGTAGACGTTAAGAATAGCTAAAAGTAGGCAAAGCATGAAGCAGCAAAGGAGCACCCCAGACGCTTTGCAACAGCGACTGCTGTGTTTGCAACTCACCACTACTCCAGCAACGCAAAGGTGAGGGCTTAGCCTGTAGGTTGAGTAAATCTCGCTCGGCTAACTGCTGCTGCAAACGCCGTGCAACCGCTGAACCACTCTCCACCACCGCGACCCCTTCCCCCGCCCGCTCGGTAATTAATGAACGAATTAACGGGTAGTGAGTACAACCCAAAATCAAGGTATCAATTTGAGCTTGGCGTAACGGCGCAAGATATTGATCCAATAACTCACGCAGTGCAACGGAGGAAAAATCACCCGACTCAATCACCTCTACCAAGCCGGGGCAAGCTTGGCTGATAACCGAAATATGGCGGGCATGTTGACGTAATAAAGATTCATATTTTTTGCTACTCAGGGTACCGGCGGTTGCCAACACGCCCACTCGGCCGGTACGGGTGATCTCTCCCGCCGGTTTTATAGCAGGCTCCATGGCGATAATAGGTAGGGTATATCGGGCACGCAACGGGCCGATGGCGGCGGCAGTGGCGGTATTGCAGGCCACCACAATCGCCTTGGCACCCTGTTCAATCAACCAATCAACACAGACGATACTGCGCTGGCAGATCAGAGTGTGTGGCTTTTCGCCGTAGGGGGCATAGTGTGAATCGGCAATATAGCAGAGCGATTCGTGGGGCATTAGCTGACGGATTTCGTGCAATACCGATAGACCGCCTAACCCTGAGTCAAAAACACCAATCGGTGCAGAGGGTGACATCGCCCTCTATTCACTCTCAGTGATTTCAGCCGCAGGTTGCTTGGGTTTGTGACGAAAGGCAATGCCACCCACCACCAGCGCACTGGCCAAGATCGCACCGGTAATAAAAAACTTCACAAAAATAAACGGTAAAAATATCAGCCCAGCACAAATAAGTATCCCGTTATCTGTTAAACCACTACGCCCTGCAAGCCAGAATATAAGCGGCACCATCAGCAGAAAAAAAACTACATTTTTGGCCAGATACCCCAGCTGATCCGCAACAATATTATCCTTTTTGTTTAACTCCAAAAGCAGCGCATCCAGTCGCTCTTTTTTCTCAAGATCAACCTCAGGCTCTGCCAGCATCTCTGTATACAGCGCCTGATACTCCAGCATGGTTGATGCTGAGGTGGGCAAAAGGTAATTGCTCACCAGTAACGCGCCAATCACCGAAAGCCATAACACCAGAAAAATTTTTAAAAACTGCTTCATGTTGCCACCGCCATAAAATTACGCAAAATGTGTGGGCATAATACCTAGGCTTTGGTCAAAAACATAGCCAAAAAAATTCACCTGAGTTGCTATTGAGCCTGAAATTAACCTGTTTACTGAAAAATCACTCAAAACTAAAAAACAGATAGTCCAGATATTTCATGAAGCGACACAAAGGTCGCACAGAGGTTTAACCCGAATGATTCATAAATTATCGGGTCAGCTGTGACAGGTTTTAAAGAGAACATTAATGCCTAGCCCGGTGCCATCCAGCCCACAGCTCAGTTGAATAGTGGCTTGGTGAAGCTCTGCAATTCTCAATACAATCGATAAGCCCAGCCCACTACCCGCAATCTGCTGATGCTCGCCGCGCTTAAAACGGTCAAATACCTCTTTTTTTAGTGCCTCGGGGATGCCTGGCCCGCTGTCTCTCACCTCGAGCACGGCACCCTGCGCATTGTGCGCCACATGCACGATGATGCGCCCTCCCTCTGGGGTGTAACGAATGGCGTTATTCAGCAGGTTAGCAATTAAAATCTCTATCAACTCTTTGTTACCGCAGAGTCTGCTCGTCGGCTCGCCACTCAAGCTAACCTCTATCTGCTTATCCAGCGCCGATGTAATTTGCTCGCTAATCACATGGGCACACAGTGGCTTTAGGTTGAGTTCAGTTTTTTCAAGCTGCTGTTCAGCATCGACTCTCGCCAACACCAGCAGTTGATTTACCAGTTTAGTGGTACGTTCAACCCCCGTAATGACTTGTGCTATCGCTTTTTGTCGCTGTGCGGTCTCTGTTGATCGCAGTGCCACTTGTGCCTGGGTTTTTATACCAGCTAAAGGTGTGCGCAGCTCATGTGCGGCATCGGCGGTAAAGCGACACTCTTTTTCAAAAGCCTGTCCGAGGCGATTAAAAAGTGCGTTGAGTGCCTGAACCATGGGGCGTGTTTCGCTGGGCACCCCTTCGAGCGGGATCGCCTTCAGTTGATAGATTGAACGCTCAGATATGTTGTCGGCCAGTTTGACCAATGGGCGCAAGCCACGCCCAATGCTGATCCAGATCAGAATGGCGATAAAGGGCAGGGAGAGCAACATAACACCCGACACGCTGTAGCTGATGTAGAGAATCAACTCCTGACGAACCTCGTAGCGTTGCGCAGTTTGAATAAGCAGACCTGTTTGCGGGTCGTGAAGGCTGTAGGTGTACCAGGTGACCCCATCAACCTGCATCTGTTTGAAACCGTTGAATGAGTCAGCTACCGGTAAGACCGGGGCCGACGATGAACGCGCCATCAGCTGACCATCTGGGTGATAGACAGTAAAAGAGATTTTGGATTCGTATTTGTGGGTGTCGGCTAAAAACTCTTCGGTATCGACTGGCAGCTGTTTACCCTCTTCTACCTTATACCTGAGCAGCGAGGCCAGCAGCTTGGCATTTTGTGCTAGCTGGGCATCGTACACCTCTTCCACTTCATGTTGTGTGCTGTGATAGACAAACAGGCTGACAATCAACCAGGTAATAAAGACAGAACCTAACAGTAAAAGCAGTAAATTTCGATAGATGGAGTGTCGCTTCATCACTCTGCTTTTGGAATCATGTAACCCACGCCACGAATCGTAACAATCAACGCTTTACCTAATTTTTTGCGTAGATGGTGAATGTGGACCTCCGTGGCATTGCTCTCAAGGCCATCACCCCAGCCAAACAGGCTCTCTTCAATGCGTTCGCGGGAGAGCACCCGGCCACTATTCTCCAGTAAAATCTGTAGAATCTTAAACTCCCGGGTTGAGAGGTTAACCTCCTCGTCCGCTTTTTCAAGGCGGTAGGCCATGGGATCCAACACAATGTCACGGTATTTAATCAGCGGTGAGGCTCGCCCCTTATGGCGACGTGTTAAGGCTCTTATCCGCGCACACAACTCATCTAGGTCAAACGGTTTTGCCAAGTAGTCATCCGCGCCACTGTCTAAGCCGTCAACCCGATCAGTGACGGTATCTCTAGCGGTCAAAATCAGTACTGGAATCGAGTTACCCAAGCCTCGAATTTTTTCCAGTACTGCCAGACCACTCATCTGCGGCAGCCCCAAATCAAGCACCACCAAATCAAAGTAATCTACTTGCAGACTGTGCAGTGCACTCAGGCCATCACGCAGCCAGTCGACAGCATAGCCGGCTTGTTGCAAGCCGACACGGACACCGTCACCCAGTTGCGGGTCATCTTCAACCAAAAGTATTCGCATTATCCAACCCGCAGTAAATTTTGTTGATTCAAGCTACCAAGTCCAGTTGCCGTGTCCGGGAATAACCACCGTATCATCATCGTAGATCCCCTCATCCGCTTTTTGATGACAAGCATCACAGTAGCTTAGTGACTTCACTTTCTCATTACCAGCGATAAGATCCTCTGGAATATCATGGTGCTTACGCTTAATGTAAGGGATATCTATAATGCGCAGTGGCGCTTCATTTTCACCCAGTGAAGCGATGATTTTTTTAGATCGTTTGTAGTGGGACTTATCAGCCGAATCAGCAATTAAAGCTGTTAGCAGCTCAATCCTGGTCTCATCATCCAACTCGGCATTATCACCAAAGTGATCCTCCAGGGCCGCCGGTTCAAACAGTTTGCGCCATGATGCCTCTGGCAATAGTCCCGCCTGGTAAGGAAAGTGACAATCACTACACTCCTCATTGTATAACTCATTATGCATCGGCTTGATTTCGTTACGGGGTTCCAGCGAAAACAACCAATCGAAAAAGCTTTCATCCTCCGCAAAAGCAGCGCTATTTATACCCAGCCCAATCATCGCCACCATTAACAATACTATCCATTTTTTCATCATGATCTTTTAGCCTTTCTTTAGTTACGTTTAGTATTGAGATAAATACTTAAGCAGATCACCCTTCTCCTGAGTGGTGCACTCGCGCCCATAAGTCCATTTACAATTACGTTTGAACCACTTTTTAACTTTTTTCAGTTTAGTAAATCGCTCTTTATTGGCTGAATAAGCCATCGGCTCAATCACTTTCCCTGTTTTGACGTGCTTGCCTGCTTGTGTCAAATCCTTACCATGACAGGTGTTGCAATCACGTTGCTTGCCATCGACCATACGCTGCTGATGCCATAACGCTTCACCACGTTTAGCATCAAAGGTTAAATTACCATCCGGATTATAGTCCGCCATTCGCTGCTCGATAGGTGTAGCCGCTACTGCCACGGGTGAAAGTAACAGCGCAATAATAAACAGTGTTAATTTATTCATTTTCCTCCCCCTACCAAGTGAGTTTAATGGCAATGGCCATCGCCAGCGCACCTAAAGCGCCGGGAGCGGCATGGCCACCATCCGCACCGCTGCTGACTGCGGCGGCATAGCCCAAGGTACCTAAAACACCCAGCATCATATGCAGGTTATCCGGGTCATCAAAGCCACCCGCCAAGCTAATATCTTCATAATGAAAAGCGAAGCCTGTCGCCACAGCCGCCGCACCCAATGCAGCGGCGGCAGTACCAAACAGCTCGTGAGGCCCATCTGTTGTTTTGGGTGATATTACGGTCAATATGGCACTCGCCATGGAGGCATAGCCTAGATATTTGTGTGTTTTATTTAGGGTAAGTGCGCGTGATTTAAACAGTGGAGCCGACTCTTCAGCTGCCGTTGCTTGAGGGTTATTTTGATGATCAACATCCAGCTGAGCCAGCTGTAAGTAGGGTTGCGCTTTAATGGATAAGTCCAGATCCGTGTTGGGTAACGGCTCACCTGCTTGGGCTGAACAGACCCAGCCAAACAGTATGCAGTAGATCAATAAATATTTTTTCATTGCTTTCCCTTATCTTTATTTATCGTTTTATACCCGGTAACCATGGCATGCGGAAGATTCTCTTTGTGCTGAATAGAGGCCACCACTACGCCGAGCAGATGCCCGGCAATCAGTAACCATAAAAGATCCAGCACCCACTCATGTAACTCTGAAAAGCGATACGCCCATTGATCGCTCATACCCGATAACAGACCAAGCAGCGGCCCTTCAAACTCAATTACCGCAACAAGAATCACCCCACTTATCGCCATCAGCAACAGTGCCCCCATCAATACCAGCACCATCCAGCCTCCCGCCGGATTATGGCCAAGATAATGTGGTGGATCATTTCTGAAACTGGCTTTCAGGTAACGCCAAACCGCAGCTGGTGTGGCGATAAAATCGGAGAAACGCGCATGCTGGCTACCCACAAAGCCCCAAGTGATACGCACAATCAACAACAGTGTGATCAGATAACCAATTAGAATGTGTGTCTGCTGCATTCCAAACTGACTCGTCAAGTAGGCAGCCACAAAGGCGAGCAGCATCAACCAGTGAAAGCCCCGCACCAGGCCATCCCAGACTTTAACTTGTGTTGTAGTGTGCTCGGTCACCGCTGATTACTCGTTATTCACAGGCTTATAATGAATAGCACTGTAACGATGCAAACTTAAAGAAGACTTAATTTTCGGTGTTTTTTACGAGGGGGTTAGACTATAGAGTTTCAAGTTTCGAGAGTCTCAATTTTCACGTTTACCACTGCGCCAGATTGAAAACAGCAGCCAGACAGCGCCGACCACTGCACCCACGAAACCCAGTAGACCAAATAGTGGCAGCCCCAACAGCGTTGGCCCACCTTTTATGGTCATTACAATGGATGAGCCAATAATCAGCGCGGCAATCACATTACCCACGGCAATACGGCTGGCGGCTCGATCCAGTTGATTGCCAAAGATTTTAAGCCGTGTCACATCGACATGTAGTTGCAGTCGACCACTACGCGCCGAGCGGAGTAATTGCCGCAGGTCTTGCGGTAACCCAATCAGAAGATCGGCGGTGCTTGCCACCGCTCGCCACCCTCTTTTCGCCAAAGCGTCAGGGGCATAGCGCGCCAGCATGGCACGGTGCAGGAAGGGTGCGGCCACGGTCACCATATCAAACTCAGGATCCAGCTGTCGACCCACCCCTTCTAGGGTTACAAAAACTTTAATCAGCAAAGTAAGGTCTGGCGGTAGGCTAAGGGCGTAGTCACGCAGTAAGCTGGTTAGCTCGTTCAGCAGAGCAACCAAATTAAGATCTTTTAGCGGCACACCGTGGTATTGGTCAACAAACCCTTCAACATCTAAGCTCAGGCGCTCTGTGTCAACCGCAACATCAGAGGACCAATCCAGCAGCACCTCAACCACCGCTTGTGCATCTTGCTCTACCAGCCCGTGCAGAAGCGTTATAACCTGATCGCGCCGATGCTCGGAGAGGCGGCCAACCATACCAAAATCGATGAAAGCAATGCGATTGTCTGGCAGATAGAAGAGGTTACCCGGATGGGGATCCGCATGAAAAAAGCCATCTACCAGCACCATTTTCAGTACTGCCTGAGCACCCTGCCGTGCCAATATTTTTCGATCAAGCACCGCTTCATCAACGGCTTTAAGGTCATTTCCGGGGAGGCCATCAATATATTGCTGCACATTGACGCGTTCACTGCACCACTTCCAATAGACCTTTGGAATCACCACTTCCGGATGCTGTGAGAAATTATCGGCGACCCGTTCCGCATTGCGGCACTCGGTCGCTAAATCCAGCTCTCGACGTAGCGACAACCGAAATTGGCGCACCACTTCACGGGGTTTATAGCGACGAAAATCAGTAATTTCAGACTCAATAATTTCCGCCACACGACTGAGCAGGCGCAGGTCGGCCTCCACAATCGAGCGAATTCCGGGGCGACGTACCTTAATCACCACCTCCGTGCCATCCTCCAGTTGCGCCCGATGCACCTGTGCTATGGAGGCAGCAGCCAGTGGTTCAGGATTTACTGTTTTGAAGAGTGCTTGCGGAGCACAACCAAAATCCTCTTCCAATTGCTGGCAGATCGCCTCAAAAGGCACTGTAACGGCGTGATCCTGAAGCTTTTCAAACTCCTCAATCCACTCGGGTGAGAACAGATCTACCCGGGTGGCGAGAATCTGACCCAACTTAATATAGGTCGGCCCCATCTCCTCCAAGGCACGGCGAAATCGAGCGGGTGGTTCGAGCCGAGCCAGCTCAGATGCTCTATTCCAGTGCAGCACCTTACCCGCACTCTCCAGCACACCGGCCATACCCAATCGACGCACCACGTCACCAAAGCCATAGCGGATCAAAATTGAAGCGATCTCATGCAGTCGACCCAGATCTCGAGCAGCACTTAAGGTTTCCCAGAGCATAGTGAGCCGCTAACCTTTTTTAGGGTGACGATGATTAGCCACTTTGGCATCCAATGTTTCGGCAAAACCCTCAAGAAACCCGGCAGCCGCCTGAGAGAGATGAGCGGTTACTTTCAACACCGCATCACCACGGGCAGATACAGTTTCACGCAAGCTCTCCGTTAACTCTCGGTTCAGTGTTTCAACAATTTCACGCGACTTTTGACCCACCGCCGTACCGCTATTACCCGCATGGGCGATCAACTCATTCAGCGTCGTGCTAATCACCTCACCCGACTCTTTTGCAACCGTCCGGCTCACCTCTAAAAACAGCTCTTCCAGTGCGATAACATCATCCAGCGCCCGTTTCAGATCCTCTTTACCAAACTCTTTAAGGTGGCCCGCCGCCTCTTCCAGCGCCAGCTTGGATGCTTCTGCCGATTTTGCGATCGCCTCATCCACACCCACCATCGACTCCGACAAGGTCTCCTTAATATGAGTACCTCTCATCTCAGCCCCAATACTGGCCCCCTCCAAAACGGCGCTGACAACCTGCTTTATCTTCTCTAGGTTCAGCCCTCCCTGGCTTAGCGCCTCCACGGTCAGGTTGCGAACATCATCACGAATGGAGCCACTCTGCTCAGCTGCTTCACGGGCTGCCTCTTTCACACTTTGATAATCAACTTCACTCATACTCGCACCCTCTCTGCCACTGTGAAATAACCTGCCATGATTTTTATAGATCAACAGCAACTCAATCATCAACTAGTCACTTTTAATATCAACCTGATGGCGACCTGAAGTCGTTTTTGGTAACTCAATATGTAGTACACCTCGACTATATTTTGCCTTGGCTCGACGACCATCCACATTATCAGGTAGTGGAATAGCCCGCTCAAACACCCCGTAGGCACATTCTGAAATATGGTACCCTCCTTGTTTACGCTGTTCTTGGTAGCGCTTTTCACCATATATCAACAACATATCATCGACGACACTGACATCAAAGTCTTTACGCTCCATGCCCGGCGCTTCCAGCCGCACAATCACACTGTCACCATCGTCATAGAGTTCGGCCGCCAATAACCCCCAACCGACCCCCTTATGTACCGGAACCAATAGACCATCTTTATCTTTTTTCTTTGAAGGCTTAAACCGAGTCAGCGCACCTGATGCACGATTTGCCAAGTGGTGCCAACCCTCAGCCACAGAACCCAAAAAACGGTTCAACCCACCGCGAATCTCTTCTAGAGTAGACATAATACCCTCCCATTTTCACTTAGTTTGAAACAATATTAATATCGGTGCCGTAACCGCACCCCAGCAAACGTCAATCAACCTTAATACGATGCCGCTGAGTCGGAGCCGCCTTGGGTAATCTCAGCTCCAGCACACCATCTTTGAAGCTTGCCTTGGCCTTTTTACTCTGCACTGATGCTGGCAAAATCACGGTACGGACAAACGAGCCCTGTGATATTTCGCGGCGGTGGTAATCCCCCTTCTCCTCTTTACGCTCCTGCCGAGTAGAGGCTTTGATGGTAACGCTATCTGCGGTCACAGAGAGATCCAGGTTTTTTTTGTCAACCCCTGGCAACTCAGCACGCACCACAATCTCATTATCTCGCGCCACCACATCCACTTTTGGCTCATGCCCATCAAAAGGCGCTTCCAGATTTGCCCAAGCTGGCCACTCCTGACGCAGTGGCTGCATCCAACCACGAGGAAAAAATCCCTCAAACATCCGATCCATCTCCTCAAATGGGCTGACTTCCCGCTGGTGCGGATGCTGAAGCTCCCCACCCTTTGCAGCCGACGAAAGTTCACCTCTATTTTTAATCTTCTCTTTTTTGGCCATCACCCTTTCTCCTTATAAATATCTAACCATACAACAATCTGAATAATACCCCCTCCAAAACTGCTTGGAGAGCATCAGACTCTCACAACAAGAAGTTATTTTCTGCTACTTAAGTTACACATACTTTGCTACTGGTCATGGGGGAAAAAGAAAAGGTGATTAGATGGAGGGTGCAAAAGGGTAAACCAAGCCAATATAGTCTGCTATTGCGGCTTAGGTGGTAGTGCACTTAGAGGTTGAGTCTGCCTCGCACCCAGATCATGCAGGCGTTCGGTTTTACAGGGGAATTTACGAAGAGGCTCCTATCTGTAATTACGGGAGATGGGGGATTATCTTAAAATCAACGTAATTATTCAGCGACTTAAAGCTGCCATCTATTTTCAAATGAGTAGGGCGCACCCAAACTAAAGTCCAACATCACCGAATGGCTCGATTCATTCAAACTCGTATCTAGGCGATCAACAGTACGGTGTTGAGTCCAGGAAATACTAAAACGAGGGTTCACCCAGTCTAGTGATTTAATCGTGACGATATCCTGCAGTGTCCAAGAGGCACGTAGACTTCCCCCGAAAATGGTATTGTCCTGAGAGTAATCACTGGCGCTATTTTCTTGCCCTGAAAACTGCAAATTCAAGATCACATTATCAGAAAATAACGGTAGGCTAAGCCCCAAATTCACCAATGATGCGACCGTCTCGATTTGTGTCGATGAGGTCTGCTGTGACAGATTTAAATTCATAGCTATTTTTTTGAGTTGATAGCTCAATCCAAAGGAGTGGTTTTCTGTTTCGCTGTCATTGTCACGATCAAGCTTATTGGTTAGCTCACCCAATTGCGACTGCCAAGACAGTGCAAACATCCCCATATTTCCACTCATACCCAACTGTATCTCTTGCCCCTGGTTGTCAACGCTATCATCAACGCTGGGCTCATCACTTGAGCGCTGTTGATTAATGCTGTACCCAAGATTAAGGCTTGCCTTTGCCATTATGGGGAAATCAAACATCAGACCTGCCGTATCTGAGACCACCACGGCGCGGGTAATCTCTTTGTCAACATTATCTTCCATTCTGGCCATATTCAAAGACCAACTCAGCTTGTGCCACTGACTTCCCAGTGAAGCGTTCACCCCTTGCCGGTCACCCGAGAAGTTGGGGTTAGTAATCGTCGCATAATCAGCACCATAGTGAAGATAAGCTAACTGCGTTGCCAAGCCTGAAAAATCTTTTGATAGACTAAGCTCATAGGCACTATCTGAAACGGCTTCCACATTATCCAAGGTGTCATTATCAAAGTTTGTCTGCGCCATTCGAACACTCAGTCCCAAGCCGCCCCACTGCGATGAAAACTCCACCCCCACCGCATCACCCGCCTGTGGTGATGTCTGACTACTCCCAACACTCGCGGTCACCGGCTGAGGTAGTTCACCACTCACTGCCGTTAGTTGTAACGAGCTATTACCGATCTCCACAAAGCTTTTTTCGACCGTCACACCATAGGTTTGTCTTTCGTCAAAAGAGATACCGCTGTTATTGCCATCCACCATGGCGGTACGTACATTAAATACAGACCCTTTCCAAGTTTGACCTTCGCTACTAGCGACAATGCCACGACGCGAAAAACTGGAAAGAACCAGTGGCATACCACTGATACTGACATCGCCAATATCCAACGTATGGTTTTTATAGGTATTGCGTAGAAGATAGCCCGCTGAAAGTGTCACTCTAGGCTCACCCTCTTGATCATAATTAATATTGGCACTGGGTAACTCTGAGCGAAAATCACCATTCAGGTATTCGGTGTTAAGATTTAGGTTGCCTGTGAATACCCAGCCGCCCTGATCACCATCACTTTTCACCTGTCGACCACCCATGTTAATACCCGCATTACCTCGCAGCACCAACTCGCCATCTCTGGCCGCCTGCACTGCCTCTTCCTCAGCAAGATCAACAATGGCATCCACCATCACCGTGCCCTGTCCATCGACTAAGGTGATTATTTGCGAACCTTCAAACAGGCTTGCAGATTCTGTAATGGTCCACTCGTCGCCATCACGCTGAATCAGATCGGTGACATCAATATCGTCAATCAACAGCCGCGTATCATCCGCGACAACGCCCTGAATCAACAGGCGAATATCCTCACCCTCAGCACCACTATCAACGCGCTTTAAACTAATCACTGCGGGAGGTTCAATTCGTAGACGAGAAGGGTTGTATTCAGGATAATTGGCTGGCTCAGTACGCACGGTGCCATCTCTTAGCCTCAGTGCCACGTAATACTCAATGCCAGGAGTCTGCACCTGGTGCGCCGCCAAACCGGCAATCCATAGATAACCCTTGCGCTGCATGGGCAGTGCAAAAAATTGCCGACCACCCTCAATACGATAAAACAGCGTACCGGCTTGAATAGCCTCATCTTCCGTTTCATACAGTGTGACCGCTTGCCCGGAAAAGCTAGGCTCTTGCGCCTGTACCGATGCCCCAAAAATAGTTAAGCCGACTAACAAACAATGCAAATATCTCATTGGTTTAAACCTTCAACATCAATCCCCTCGAAAGACTTCATGCCTTCTAGGTTCAGGTTTTCGAACTCCACCTCCAGCTCCACACCAGAACCCAACGTTGCATCTAAAGTACGCAGTGCACCACCAGCCCCTTCATTGGTCGGATTATCGGCAGCACTGCCGAGCGCACCATTGATCGCCGAGTTTCCTCTCAAAGAACCCGGATTAACCGTCACCCCCATACCAACAAGTTCAGCACTGACCCCGCTGCTGGTTTCATTACCTACGGTGACATCTGCACCTCCACAAATTATCGCGTTGTCATTAAACCGATCACTCAACACATACTCAGTCACTGCCACAGCATTACTGCGCTGGCCTGCTTGTTGATAAAACAGGGAGACCCTGTTTTGCTGTACGTCACCATCACCCCAATCGAGTGGTTGAAAGCGGAGCAAAGTATCGGTGCGTTGATCAAACTCACTGATCTCAATCACATCACGATCATACTCAGGCGGTAATATCTCACCACATCGATCCATACTTTCATAAAACACCACCCGCACACGACCACTACAACCAAAGCCTTGGCCACGCAGTGTCAGCGTTACCGTGTCGTGTCGATTAAATTCAGACTGCGAAATCGAATCAATACGAATGTTTTTTTGTTGAATCGATTCGAGCCGTTTAATGCGGTCACCATCAATCAACACCTGCCAAGCAGCAGGCAGGTAAGCGGCACTGCCGCAAGCCTCACCAGACCATAAGCCCGGCCCCAATTCGATATCATAACGACCCTGCTGATCTGTCTTAGTGGTAATAAATTTATAGGGTGTATCGGGTTGCCAAAAGCGTATCGTTACCCCAGCCGCTTGGTCACCCCCGACTTGGCGTACTTGCCCCGTCACAGTCACTGGGCTTTCACCCGGATCATAGGAGGTCAATTGATTGATCGCTCTCGCTGCATCAGAGTTGAGTTGAAGTGCCTGCGCCGCCATGGACAACGCCATAAAACAGCCGAGAGATAAACAGCCGATAAATAATCGCTTCATCACTTTGCCCTACCTGGGCGCAACACCCAACTGGATGGCTGCGATCGCTGCCCCACCTTAGACACCGCCAGCACTTGGTAGCGGTAGTGCCATTGTGGTTCAGCAGAGTAATCAACAAAGTGCATCTCATGCAGTACGCCGGAAATTACTTCAAACCCCTGCCCTTGATCGCGCATCACGATGACTCCTGACTGCTGGTCATCTGGCAATTGCCATTTTAAATAGGGCTGTTGAGTCTCGCTCACACTCAATTTCAAGTTAACGGGTGCAGCTATTTCACCATAACGTGGTTTGAACAACACCCCACGGGTCGCGGCACTTTCATTGCCATAAACATCCACCGCCGCAACGCGATAGCGGTAGGCCTGCCCCCCCACCGTGTCACTATCAACAAACGCTGTTTTTTCAATCAGGGTTCGATTTATTTTTGTAAAACCTTGTTCAGAGCCCACAGTAAGTCGATAGACCTGGTAACCAGCCAGATCGAGATCACGATTGGGCAACCACTGCAAAGCCACCCCAAGCTCGCCATCGGCAACACGCAGTTGCAACGGCAAATGAGGCGCACGGCTATCGGGTAAGCGCATTGCTAATCGATTGGACAGCGCCGATACATTGCCTGCCGCATCCACCGCTGCTAACTGATAAAAGTATTCAATTTCGGTGTTGGCGGTCTCTTTCACCTGGGTACTCATGTCACCCTTCTGTGCATCCACCAATGAGACAGTTTTTACAACACGAGGCGTTCCTTTGGCGCGTGAGCGGTAGACCCGATAAGCGGTCACATCGGTCGCTGGGCTGGCCTGCCATTGCAGTCGCAATTCACTTTTACTCAGTGCTTCCACTTGGTTTAATACCACCGGAGGGGGCGCTTCACGGTCGGCCTTAATATCCGCCACCTGTGGCTGCGCCAGCACCGCAGGCAGCCAGAAAAACAGCACACTACTGAGCATTATTTTTTTTATCATTGCCCTGCCTCATACATCGGTAGATCGCACAGATCGATATTACAAATACGGATGTTTTGTGAAGCAGGAAGACCGCCCCACTCACCCGATTGATTAGATATGAATGGCACACCCACGTCACCATTAATGAAGGTTGCACCTAAGAACGGTGATACCGCTGCACTCTTGGCAGGAAATTCACCAAAACCAAACATCATTTGCTGACGCATTGCACCGTCATCAATCCCATTTCGCAATACCAGCCACAACTCGGTTTTACTCACTGCACTCAAAGCGGTACAAACAGCATTATTCAGCACTGTTTCCCCGGCATTGTTCATAAACTCACTGGCCATTACGAAAGGATTAAACTCCCCAGTTGGACAGGCCAGCTCTTTCTTAATAGCCGCCACCACCGGGCTTCCCAGCATAACTCTCATCTTCAACCCAAAAGCTGCACTCTGATCACTCACATCACCTTCAACAAAAGAAGCTACCTGAGCTTCCAACCCTTGTAGAGGTATCTTATGCCCCGCCAGCGTTAAGGTGATGTTGGGATTAACACACGCGCCATACGAAAACTGAACCGCATCATCGATCAGTTCGCCTCGACTTTCCTCCGTCATATCACCCGCCAATGTCACACCTAGCAAGCTATTTAATAGCGGAAATTTGAGACTGCCGCTTAAACCCGTTCGGGTGCCGAAGCTCAATGTGGTATTAGTTTTATCGTAAAACGCACCAACGTTTACCGAGCCACTCACCGCCAACGACAGAGGAAATGGCATCACCCCCACTTCCAGCTGACCACACTGCACTACATCAACATTTTGAACGAGATCAAGTGCGTAGTTGGCCAAAGGTTGGTCAATAGTGGTAGGAAAGTCACTCACCAAACCACTAACCTGAACCTCACCCATGGTATTACTAAGAATCTCCAGCCCGGTTTTACCCTGATAGGAGAGCGACAGGCCATCGCTTTCAGAGTGGCTAAAATAGGCTTCAAAATCAGTATTCACCCCACCAACATAACTACCTATGCAAGTGAAATCGCCCTCCTCACAGCCACTCGCTGCACTAAAGGCCAGTATCTGCCGCCCCCCTTCAGTTGCCTGTTGCAATAAACCCATATGACTCCCTATAAATGGAAGAGCCAGCTTTCCATACAACTCCAACATGAACGACTCTGTCTCTAGGGTGCTAAGGTTCCACTGCTGCTGCAAACCGCCACTGACTCCGCTAAAGCCCATACCATCGCCCGCCAGCTCATCAAAGAGTGAACGCTGTTGAATACGGCCAATCGCCGAGGGTGACTGATTCACCGCGATCAGCGAAGCAATACCATTGATGGCCAAGCGACCTAAATCCACCCCTGTCACCACCGCTTTTTGTGCGATTTCTGCACTGCCATTGACAACAGCTATCGCGTTATAGGCCATTGCATCTGCAAGCAGACTGTCCATATCCCCCACATAGTCACTCGCTGGACTCAGTTGAGGTTGCCCCCCCACTATATCGATAAAGGGAACGGTTTCCAGATAGGCCCATTGCGTTTGTAATGGCATGGTTTTGCGCATCTCGGCAAACAAGGCAAGCAAGGAATAAGGAATCGCATAGGCCCGGTCAGCACCACGCCAAGTGTCGCCATCTGACAGGTCAGTTTCCAAAGCGTTACCCGAGACAATTCGCAGCAGCTTGGCGGTTGGATCGTTAGGGTTTTTGCTCATGGCAATTACGATTGCTTGGCTGGTATTGGGCACACCTTCAATCAAGCTTAATGCGTCGGAAACAACCTGAATTTCATCCATCCCGGCACTTTTTATTCCAAGACTGAGGAAGTCACTAATCCCCGACCCCTTACTTGGCTCGGCACTGCCGTTCCAACTAATGTTCATCACCTCACGCAGAGCACTCCCTTGAGGTAACAGTGTATTAATTGCACCAATGCCCATATTCCCCATCAGACTAACGGAAGCAAAAGTCGCCCCTTTGCTTAAATCTGTTTCGGCGATTTGGCGTAACAACGTGGCGACGGGAAGGTCGTCTTCCATGTCAGCTACGGTGACCGCATCACAATTGCTGGCATGAATCTCGGCAAACCAGAGATTACTTAAATCGGCACCCAGATGAGCCAGTACTTTAGGTGAGTGCTCTGTTTTGCCCAGCCAGCCCTTGTCATGACTAGTCAGTAGGCTTTTGATGGTCATAAAGGGAGTCATTGATAAGGCTGGAGGTAGGGCAATACCCAAGCCCTCATTCACCCGACAATGCAGTGCCGCAATGCCATAACTCCCTAGGTAGGCATCTAACACTGTTTCTCCCTCTAACTGACCCGTGGCTGCTTGCTCTAGCAGGTTCCAGTTGTTATCAATAAAAGTGAGTTGCCAGTCACCCAAAGCATCGGCGGTATTCACCAAATCAGGCTGTAAACCTTGCTCACGGAAAAAGTCCAATATCACCCCTTGAGTAAGGCGCGCAATGACGATGGGCAGATGCTCTCCTTCAGACACTGATAACTGTGAAGCCAGCATTTCACTACTCTCACGCATCATCGTAAATGCCACCGGTAGCGGCTGTGGTAGCGGTGTGATCATGTTATTAACCACAGGCAAACCTAGCAGGCGATTCCCCAGCCTCAAACCATCCACCGCCAGCTGGGTCTCTATCGATCCTGGCTCTTTAGCCACTGTTACGGTCATAGCCAGACCCTGTCCAATAATCGAAAACCACACCGTTTCTTCGGTCGTCTCGTTACTCGTTTGTAAATTGCCAGCCAGTGTTTCTAAAAAGTCGAGTGCGGTGAAATTTTCACCACTACTAATCAAGCTATCGATAAACACGCCACTCAGTTGCAGACCACTGCTCAACAGGCACGCTTCGATACTCTCAGTGCAATCGAATTTTTCTCCTCCATTTAATAGGGGTTCGATCAGTTGACTTTTCAGTTCACTGGCCAAAAATTGGGCGGGCTGATCTTTACCCGGCAAATGCAACAAGCTACCCAGCAGTTGAAGCTCAGGTCGACCAGAAAAATCAGCATTGCTAACCCCTGCTACCACCGCCGTGACCATCGACTCACCCCGCTCTGCCATGAACAAAATTAGTTGACCGATACCGGCCAAACGATAATCACCTTCCGCTGTGATGGCGGGATCGGGTATCTCACTCAGTAGATGGTAAGCGAGGCGTAGGTTGGCTTCGTTATTTGTATCCAACTCGGCCTCGGCCAATGCCTCTGCGGCGAGTCGATATTTATTGCCGGGTTCTATGCGGGTTAAGTCTGGCGTACCATTAATATGAGGCAGGAGAAACTGCTCCAACTCCGCCATACTCACGTCACCTAGGTCTATCGAAGCGATTGAGTCCAGCGCACCACTCACCATTGAAGCAATTTGTGCGGCGGCATCGTTAAGCCAATTGTCAATTTTTGCTTGTAGATCATCCGCCGCGTTGAATAGGGGGGCATTGAGCTGTACATGGGTACCTTTCATGGCAGCCAAGCGGCGCAACTCACCAATAACGACCCGCAGAGCTTGACGTGCTGTGGCATCGGCCATGTCGAAACTTTCACCCATGGCCCTAAGCATCTGCGCTATCGCCTCCCGCAAGGCGGCGCTGTTATTGCCCTCCAATGATTCACTAAATTTAGGTAAGTCATGCGGCCCCTTGATTGAGGCCGGAAAGGTCGCGGGGGAGCTGCTAATCATCTCTTCCAATACGCTTAAATCAGCATCACCTCCCAGTCCGTGCAGCGAGGCCGAGAGATCGAGATAATCCCGCACATCCTCTATAGTGCAATCATGATCTTTGGCACAGGCTGAGAGCTGGTCTGCCTTGACTTCTAACGCGCCAGCTTCTGCCCCAAGGTTATAAAAAATCATATCCTCCGCGCCCAATCCTTGGGCGGTGTTTTTCATCTCAAGCGAGGCTTTAATGAGTCGATAAACCGTCTCTAAGTCTTGATTAACCGCATCATCCAGAAGAGACTCTTGTGCGGTGATGTAGGGTGAAATTCCTTCAATAATGTCGTCCATAGAGGTGCTTTCTTCACCACCCAGTCGCACCATCAAGCTATCAATATTTATCAACCGCTCTGCTTTAGCCTTAAACTCCGACCAATCACGACCATCGTCATTGTTCACCGCCTGATTCGCGGATGCCAGTGCCGTCTCCAGTGCGGCCATAACATTCGCATTTTCTGACAGAGACTCCCACCCACTCGCCTCGCTATCCCCTTGAGCAAGTGAGGTGATAAGAATGATTTTTTTGATCTCTAGTTCAAGGTCATCGGGGTGATCCTGCAACCACTCAACCCGGCTATCCAGCAAGCGTTGAATACGCTCCCTGAAACGTGCATCGGCCTGCGGCTGAGCCACACGAGCCAGCACTTCACGGATTTCAGTAATGGGGTGGAACAGATGCTCCAAAATATCATCGACATCAGGTCGGGCAGCGGCACTCTCCAGTGCATTTAGATCTTCGTCTAACTCCTCTATGACTCGCGCATCAAGGCGGCGTAGTCCCGCCAGTTGTTCATTGGGCAGTGTTGATTTTAAATAGACAATGAGCCTATTCTGACCGACCAAAGAGTCGAGTGACGCGGCGACTTCAACTTCGGGTCTACCTGTTCGCCAGACGACATTTTCCAGCCAATCGGTTTGACGATCACTCATCAGTGCCAGCGGGTTACGCCATTGACCATCGATTTTGGCTCGCAGGTAGCTATTGTTATCAACCTCAATCAGCGATTCACCAACTTGGGCATTAAGACCCCGCCCTTTTTCAAAGTGGCTGGCAAGGGCTTTTAGCTTTTCCAACTCTTGAAAATCACCGCCTGATAATTCGTTATAACGAAGTTCCCATTCAGCTTCCCAAGCTGCTTTAAGTTTAGTTTTCACCGCATCACGATAAGCCACTAATTGATCGTCACGATAATAGACTAGCTGCCCATCACTGTGGCGTTGCTCCGCTGTGCTGTTCACTAAGTCAATCAGTCGTGAGAGGGTTTGAAGATGACGTACCCAGCCCGGATAGTCTTTTGATGCGGGTAACGCCACCTCATCAAATGAACCTGCACGAAAGTAAAAATTAGTGTAGTAAGCCACTAGATCATTCGAGTCAAAATTGCCATTTTGATCAAAATCGTGAGCGGACTCTGGGGTGGCAGCGGTGATGCGTTGCTCCATATCCATCGCGGCGACACGCTGCGCCAAGCTGATGCCCCTACCCTCAGCAAGCCGTAAACCCAAGCTAGTGACCGATGCCACTCTGCTGTCATCCTCGCACATCAAACGGCCCTCTAGCGCTATAAGGTTCAGTGCAAGTTGTATATCGCTTTCAATCACCACTCTATTTTCATTATTGATAATAGGGTTTATAATACGATTCCAAGCCCGATCCGTGGCCTCACACATTAGGCTGTACGTCTCCTCCAGCTGTGTACCCTCACCCAACGAGGCAATTACCTTCAGCAGTATGCTGACCTTGCTTTTCAGTGCCGCTTCACTGCACTGCTCAAGAGCCGTACAGACCTCACTCAAGGCTTGGCTATGGTGGTAATAATCGAGGTAAAACATCTCGCTAGAGTGTTGGCGAAAATTGTGGCTACCTCTCCACACGGCCAATCCTAATGCTTCACCTCTCTCCTGCAAATGAGCAATGCGTCCTGCCGGTGAGGCCGAAGGATTAGCCGCCCACTCAGCCACAGCTTGGGGGCTTAACGCCGTATCATAACGCTTGAACTCTGCCATCATCAGGCTAGTCAAGGCTTCAGCAGCGATCTGTTTGTGCTGATCATTCAATTCATTTATCGGTAGGCCTAAGTCACGGGCCTCTACCATCAGACTATCGAGCTGCAGTAACAGATAGTCACTCGGCTCGATTTTTAGCTGGCGTTCCAACTCAAAAATATCCAGCCACATCTGATGTTTCAGTGCTTGGTTAACACCACTGGCTGGAGTGATTGCTGGCCGCTCATCCGGCAGGTAAAACACCTGATAGCGCTCCACTGGGGAGTAACTCACGGAAAATTCCATTGCCGTATTATCAAATTTAATGGTGGTGGTGCGCACACCATCTGCACTCTCTTTACGATGAATTGTCAAGTCACTATCAGTACTTTGCATCACCTGCTGGCGGCTGCCATCACTCTGACTCACGACCACACCACCGTCATCAAGTTGCGCTACGGTCAGGCTACTGGTAGCGGAACCGCTATTCGTGACAAGGTTGATATGTTCGACTGGCACACCACCGACACTGGCCTGACCTGTTGCGATATCAATCGACCAGAGGTCATTGCTATTTTCTCCTGCCAAATTCAGTTGGCCATTTTCCAGACTCACACCATCCGGTAAGCTATTCTGGTCATTTTGTGCGGCTGCCAGTTGGCTACTGCTGAGTTGCAAGGTAAGAAGTTCGGTTGGGATCACCCCTGAAGGATCAGGAATAGCGACACCTGGCGGGAGGGCCTCCGGCATAGCGTAAATTTCCCACTGGCCATTGCCAAAGGTGTGTAGTGCTTGCTGTTCGTTGGGTTGATAATTCCAAGTCTCGGTGCCTTGAATGACCACGCGGTGCATCAAACTATCTTCTGATTGAATGATCGTCGTTGCCAAATCCTGCAAAGAGTAGATACCCTCCTCTTCAGACATCCTTAAAAGAAGCGTTTCACTGCTGTCACCCGCCCTTAAAACAACAATACCACCGCTATAAGCCACTTCCCAAGTAGGATCCCAGCCCTGAACCGTGTCAGCTATGCGGCCGAAATATTCAACCAACAAGTCGGGATCAAGCATATCCATCCCCACCGACCAAGTGGCTCGATCTCTTGGATCACTGAGTGACTGAACTTGGATAAAAGCCCCTTCACTATTGTTTGTGTCGACAATGCAGCCGTGACCTGGAAATGGACATAGCCCACCATCAGCGTCACGGAAAACCTTGGTTACTACAACATCCCCCACGGATTGTGCCGCGATGCTCTCAGCCGTGTCTGACAGTGTCGGCATCTGATCTGCCATGTACACGGTATAGGGTGTATGTGTACCGTAACTCAGCGCACTAGTAACTTTTATCAGGGGTTGTCCAGCCTCCAGTGTCCCCATAATGAGATTCCCAGCCTCATCTTTATATTCCAATATAGAGGGTTCAGCACTGGCAAACTGACCATTCCAAAATGACATAAACAAGTCTTGCTCTTTCTCCTCGTCTGTTCGCTTACGCCACTGGTGGAAGGAAAAAAATTGTTTGATACCACCGCCGTATTCCTGATGTCCTTCTGGATAATATTGGCTAATGATGCCAAGCGTTAAGTCCACCTCACGCCAACTGCCATCGGCACGGGTCTGCCGTAAGCGAATGACATCGCCATTATCATCCACTGTTTTAACCAAACCAATCAGATTAAAATCAGCATGGGCGATGATTGATTTTGCTTTTTGTATGGCGGTTTTTCCGGCGGATGTCGGCTCTTGCTGCCCGGCCTCGTTGAGCAGTTTAATCAAACTGTCATCTAACACGACACTGAGATTATCTTGAGTAAAATCGATAATGGGTAAGGCACGGGCCAAGGCGGGAATCGCCTCTAACAAAGGCTGGCTTGCTGCGAACAGTATGGGCAACAGCTCAGGCAGTTGTTGCTGTACAACAGCGGCGACATTTTGGCTATTCTCTGTATCCAACACAGCGAGCAACCCCATTAAGGCCATTAATTTTTCTAGCTCAGGACGTGCTGCAATACCGCTTGGATCACAGACCTTAATATTATTGTAGAGCTGTTGTGAATGAGCCGTCATGACACTCATCGATGGCTTTTGCGCCCCAACTTCGCGCACCATTTTAAGCAGGTAGCCCATATTGGCCAGACCATATTGCTGGCACTGATTAAGCATGCTCAGATCTTGCACTTCATCGATCAAGGCCAGTGGCAGTTGCACCAGATCCACCTGACTGAAGTCATTGTCTGCTATTTGCGGCGCATGAACTAACAGTTGATCCAGCTCTTGCAGTAGCACGCGGTAGATATCCAGCAATTGCGCCGCTTGCGGTGAGCCGGTCTCAATCAACTGTTGAAACGCCAGTGGTATGGCTTGGGCGATGCGCAGCACTCGCTGTGCATCGGCAGTGGCAGCATCACTACTGAGGCTTTGATCGAGCTCGTAAAAGCTGAACTCTAATGCGTTTAATACCCCCTGAAGTTGAGTGATAATTTGTGAATCGACATCAATACCGACATCAATACCGAGTGACTGCAAGGCACTTAATGTTTGGTTTACCCCTTGCAGTGCCCAAGCAATTTGCCGCGCCTCGGTCTTCAACTGCCCCGCGAGAGGCTCTAACGTATGTGCCGCAATGCCCAGCATGGCTTGCACACTGGCAGGCAAGGCCAAACCGGTATTACCGCAGTGGCTATTCGAAAAATCGCCTTGCGCGAACTCATTGATGAGGGTCTGTAGATAGCGAACCCCGATGGCTTCTGTGCGGCCCGACGGCACGTTTTGCAACGCCGAGACGGTTAAACCCAGCATCGGTTTGATCTGCGCTGTCTGGATCGGCAAACCGGCTTGTGTGAACAGGGGTTGCAAGCTGTCGGCTTGTTGGCACATCACCCCCACTAGATCAGCCACCGCATCGCCTAGGCGACGGGGGTTGATAGTGCCGCCCTGATTTAACTCTTTCACTAAGTTTAAGGATTCGTCGGCCAAACTCACCGCCAGCGAGGCGAGGCGTTTCTCATGCCCTTCGGGAATGATGGTTTCCACCGCATGAGCGGCATCGACCGCACGCTGTGAGATATTGACGACATCCTGATATGAAAGCCGCCAGTTTTGGTCCACTAAAGTACGCGCGGCACCCACCACCACATGGGCGGTTGCCAGCCCGGCATCGGTCAGGTCATCAATAGAGACTGGCAGGGCTTGCAGCCCGGTTTGGCTGTAGGCTTGGTCAAGGTCCACCCCTTGCAACAGGGGAATAGCGACATCAAGACTATGCAGGCCAATACTGGCGACCTCTTCAGGAGTCAGCTCATCGAAGTTGGCCACTGCGCCTAAGGCTCGCACCGGCAAGGAGGCTAAGTCGATGTAGAGCAGGGTCTCACCTGTACGGCACTCGGGCTTCTCTTGGCAGATTGCTTTGAGTAGATTCAGCGCCGACTCGACAGTTATTAAGCCATTACCGACCGCATTGCGGATCTCCTCGGGACTAGGGAGACCACCAGCGGCAACTGCCATGCCCGTAGCCAGTGCAACCGATTGAACAAATACCGTCGCATCTACCGCCGTTTCAACCATCGCTTCGCCGGTACCTTCAACTCCCATGGCGCCAGCAAAACCGCCGCCTAACCGGGTAACCGTCTCCATGCCTCGTGCACCCGCCAGAACAGCTTTGAGTATATCGACCCCGGCACCCAAGCCCAGCCGCTCGTAACCCACATCACCCCTACCCGTGCTGCGCCACACAGCATAACCATCCTCACCTTGGATAATCTCTTGATCGGGGTGTATGCCCGCTTCGGCCAGTCCTTTAATCGATACCGCTTTGAGCAACGTCAGTTCAGCTTCACCCACAAAGGCTTTAAAGGCTTTTGGGTTTGTAACAGTCTCATCACCCGCAGAGACCTCTGCAACATAAATACTCAGTGCATCAGGATCTCGACCATAGGTATTCACAAACTGTAAATCTGCCTTTACTTTAAGCGCATCATCATCGCCAAAACTGCCGTTTTCAATATTGATGCCCATGCGAATTTCTGGCACCTGCGCGCCCAATGCGGTGTGGTGCACTTTCACCTGGCGGGGGCCGAAAATGCTGAAATTCACATCACCTTTGATCTCAATAAGGGGCTGGGCTGTGGCGATGTCATCTCTATCAGGTGGCTGCTGGTTGCCGGTATAGGGTAGAAAACGGATGGCATTAACCTCAAATGCTTGGCCGATAAACTGAATATCGCCAACGGGGGTTATTTGGGTCTCTGATAGCTGGCCATTGGGGAGAATATAAGTGTCGATCTGAAAAGGGACTTCATTGTTTAGGGCGACAAATTCATCACCGCCAAAATCACTGTGTACAGGGAGAGAAAGCCCCATGCCGGTCAGCACTAGGCGCTGGTTTTCCGCATCAAACAGTAGGTTATTTGGGGTAGATCCCGGCCTATACAATCTCATGTCCGCTGCAAAAGATAGTTGCCTCGAATCACTCGCCTGCACAGGACTATGTAGTTTGGCCTGCCAATAGGCCAGCTCCCAGCTCATTTCTGATGGCATGGTCAGGCCATCTGCTGCAATATTCAGTTGGGCTTCTTGGTCAAAGTCACCTTGGAAGGGGAAGTTCTGTGCCACCGGGTAAGGCACATGGAGCTGCCCATTGGCAAAGGAGTCTGTTAATGCGGCCTCGGTAAATTTAAACCAGCGGGTATTCATGATGGTGGAGAAGCCTTGCACGACATAGTGGCGTTGGTCTTCTACCTCCACCCATTGGCCATCGATCCCCTGCCCGGTGACTAAAAAAGCACCACGATGAAAACCTGAAGGCCGATCAGCATGGGCACCATGCAAAGACCAGCCCTTGTTAAGCTCACCATCCTGCAACAACAAACCAGCGCGTTCCGTCATGGTTCTAGTCAGTGCTTCTCGCCACAGCGTCGCGGCATCATGCCCCATCTTGGCCAATGTTTCTGAGCTAGCATTGGGGAATTCATGGTAGCCCTCTTGAACCTCCTCGCCGATATACAAACGCGCTTGCCGCGGCTGATAATTAAAGTTGCCAAAACGTAGGTTCATGCTGGAATCGATCAACGGCTCGGTCTTAAACAGATCCACGCCATTATTAGAGTCACGACGATGCAGATGTTGAAATACCAACGTATCATTAGAGACAACCGCACTGTTTTCGGCGTTTGGCAGTTGCACATTACCGGCTAAATCAACACCACTCACTTTGGAGTTATCGAGGCCAAACTGGCCACTGGTTAACTGAAGAGTAAAGCCATAGGGCTGCAATAAACTGAGTCGCTCTGCGGGGGCTTGATTAAAAAAATCTGTCACCCGTTGCACGGGCTGCAGTTCGATATCATCACCACTTACCCCTTGGGGTGAATAGTTCAGCCAGTTCGCCCGACCATAGATAAATGCGGTGTTGGGGTGGGTGGTACTAAACAGAGCATTGGCCGCACTCACCTTTAGCCGTAACAAGGCATCATGAAAACCGATCCCAACAAAGCCTTCCTGATCAGAATAGTCACTGTAATTAAGGTGTTGTGAGGCATCGATCACCAGCGTACTGCCTGCGAGGCGCAGGGCGAGATCATCTTGTTTAAGGCGAATATCGGGCCACTCATTATTAAACTCATAACGAGCAACGAACTCACCACCATTGAGGATTTCCAATTGCGGGAACTGAATTTTACCCGTATGTGCTACGTTGATAACCTCGGCTGCTTTTTTTCCAATAGAGGCCGTGGGGGTGACCACTCTTTGGCGGGTACTAAGCTCGGGTAATTGGTAGGCTAGGTCGATGGCTACACCCGTCACATTTTGTCCGAGCTGAACTCCCCCCGTATTAACTGGGTTGGCAACCCCAGCTGCTTTTTTTCCGATAACGGAGCCGTGGGTAATCTCCCTTTGGCGGATATTAAACCCGGGTAATTGGTAGGCTAAATCAGCGAACGCACCGGTAGTGTTAATCATCAAACTTTTGAGTTCAATCAGCTGCCCCTGAATATCCAGGGGGTACTGTTTGTCGCCCTCTAGGGTGATCTGTCCACCGTCGAGTCGTGCGTTAAGCGGGTTGTTCGGCATACTCACGACAACATTATTCATCTGCATTTTTAGCGACTGTTCGCGACCATCACCCCGCCAAGTGGTTGTAGCCTGCGCCGTAAGCTCTGCTTGGCGTGGGGTATTGTTGTTAATGATGGCCGAACCTGAATCTGCCTGATTCATCTCCAACACAAAACCGGCGGCATGCACATATTTGGGAAGGCCACCCGGCAGTGTGGCGTAAAGGTTAGCCGGATCACTGAGGTCATTAAGCGTAATGAGGTAATGCCCTGCGGTGGGTATTTTCCATTTTGGGCTTAATAGTGTCCCCTCATGGCCTGACTCAACCAGTACTTTACCAATGATGATCGGAGCGCCATTAGGTTGTCCATTGTGATCCAAGGGGTGGGCGACAAATTTGAGCGGAAAGGTTGGACTTTGATTGATTCCCTTTCCCTTATCGTATTGCGGGTTACAGGTGGGATATTGAGCAAACCAACCCCCTAGACCTTGGTCTTTAACATAAGCGGCAAACTGCACCGTTTGTTTTTCATCAAACACAAACTGGCCCCGCTCTAGTAAGGGCTGGGGATTAATCGGCACTACTCCCGTCGTCAACTGCCACGCGCCCATGAGACGTGCAAACAGTAACTCTTTGGGAGGTGAGCGATTTTCACATCTATTTTCGATGCCGAACTGCGGCACAAAACCATCACTCCACTCATCAAAATCAAGGGCATCCAAGCGGGCTTTTGGCTCGACCAGTAGATTAATATTTGCCTGATCAATGGGCTTTACGCCATCGAATAGCACAACCTGTAAGTTTTCTAGCAACGGTGTAGAGGATTGAGTTGCGGTCATTGGAATACGCAGCTCCCCCGCTGTACCCGACAATGTTTCGATAGGAAATCGCCCTATGCTCACTCCATCTTGACGCACCTCAGCGTAAACAGAGCGGCTGGTGGCGTTGCCACTGTTTTGCACTTTGATACTCAGTTCATAACCTTGGCCTGCTGCTAGCTCTGCTGTGCGCAGGAGTGACTTTGACTCAAATAAAAAGTCATCTTCTAGCAATTTTGTTTGGAGTTGACGAACGCTAGCTACTGCTGTGGGGCTGGTCTGACGAGAGCTGGTGGCTTGGATATCCTGAATGAAAACCCCTTGAGCTATTGCGCGACCAGAGACACTAAAGGTGCCCCAGCGGGACTGCAAAGGTTCGGCATTTTTATCGGTTGGATAAGCCAGCACCTGCCAGCGGTATTGACCTGCAGTCAGTGATTTTCGCTGCGTGGAGGTAAGTGTGTAAACATCACCCTTGCTGATCGCTTTGATGACTGTTTGATAACGCTTTTTTTCTATCTGGCGTTGCACTTCAATTTTGTATAACCGAAAGCTGGCATCACCCTGCCAGCGAAAATAAACCTTATTCGGGTTCACTTCAATATTAAGGGGAAGCTTCAGCTCTAGCGGTGCCCCAGTTGCTGTACTTTTAGCTCCATCGGCAACAAAATAGATGATGGTCGGTATGTTCGCTAGAACGGGCCCTTCGGAATTAGATAGCTCTAGCGTGACCTCATGACGACCCGGCATAATCGTAGGGAGGTCTACCCCTTGTTGGTTCGAACGAATTTCAACCTCTTTGCCAAAACTTAGCATCTGACTGGTTTGAGCAATCACCTGACCATTCACTCGCCATCTCGCGGTGAGATTGCCATTACCCAGATATTTAAACCGCGCCTTGGCATACAACCCTTTGGTAGAAGGGGCAACAGTGATGCTGCTGCGCTCATTAGCAAAACTGAGGGCTACGCGCTCAATATATACTCGGTCAGAACCGGTTGAGGGCGCTGACTGCGTACCTACAATGTCGATATTCACCTCAATGGCTGCCTGCACCGGCCCGGTACATACAACCATCAGCAAAAATAAACTTAAGGCTTTGGATAAAGTCATGTCGCTACACTCATCTGTAAAATTTCCATGGCTGAGCAACCCTGTTTTCAGGATCAATACAGCTCTGCCTTGTTATTTTCTCACTTCAATTTCAGGAGTGAATGCTAAACACTATTCAACTGCGGGGACATACCCAATCCTTGGTATTCCTTTACCCAGTGACCGAGATATATACTTCCACAATATTTGCTATGAGAGCTAATCACCATGTCACGCCCTTTCATTATTTCCACACCGATGTTGAGTTTGATTGCGGCGCTAGTTTTAAGCGGCTGCTCTAGCGAACCCGCTCCTCAGGAGAACCCTGACAATCAAATGGCTCAAGTACATGTTCAGATCGGAGGTGAGCCGCAAGCCTCACCCCGTGTATTAAAACAGCACTCCGCAAGCAACGGCATTCCTGCTGAGGTAAGTAAAATTGTCATCGAGGTGCTGGACAGCAGAGGACGGCACCTAGATTCGGCAGACTTACTACTAACGGGTAGCGTCACGCTCACTATTCCGGCGGGTAAAAACTATACAATTAATGGCCGAGCCATGGCGGGAAGTGAGCTGCTGTTTTCAGCCTCTACCTTGTTGGCGACTATTGGTGCTGGGAGCCAAGTATCGGTTAGTTTGAGTTTGGAAGAGCAAGTCGCCTTGAGTATCTCTTCTTTTGGCGATCAGAATATCGGCGCGACATCAGTCGAGGTCAGCTACAGTGTTGATGGCTTAAACAATACAAATATGACTTGGCTCGTCAATAATATTGAAGGAGGTAATGCAGAAATTGGTACTATTAATACCAACGGCCACTACACCCCTCCAACCACACTGCCAAGCAACCCTATAATCACCTTAACTGCCGTGCCGATTGTTGCGCCTTCGTTTGCTCAGTCGATATCCTTCACGTTATTACCACCCGCCAATCAAGCCCCTATCGCTATTGCTGGGAGTGATCAAACCGTCACAGCCAATGCCACAGTCAATCTGGACGGTAGCGCCAGCAGTGATGCCGATGATGGCATCGCGAGCTATCAATGGCAGCTTGTCGGGGGCGATTTTTCGCCAACCTTGTTAAATGCCAATAGTGCTATCGCCTTCTTCACCGCCCCCACCAGCCAATATGGGGGCAGCGTGACATTACAATTAAACGTGACCGATAACAGTGGGGATTCTCATTCAGATAATGTAATCATTACGATCACTGGCACGGACCAGCCCTTAAGTGCCGATGCGGGTGCCGATCAAGTGGTTGATGAAAATACACTCGTCACCCTCGATGGCTCTGCCAGTACCGACCCAGACAACACCATCGTTCAATACCGATGGGAAGAGCTCTCTGACAGCGGTGTTGTTTTATCTAATGCGAATACACAACAAGCCACCTTTACCGCGCCCGCAATCACAGTCAGCACAGCACTGCAGTTTCGCCTTACGATTACAAATGATCATGGTGAAGAGGCACAAGCAGTTGTTAATATCTCGATAAGTAGTGTTGCACTGATAACCGATAAAATTTTCTTCGCCGCCTCTACCAATCTCAGTTCATATTCACTCTGGGTAACCGATGGCACCGAGGCCAATACACAGCAGGTCTCTACAGTGAATGTCAGTAACTTCGATTTCCCTCAATTTATTAACTACAATGGATTTCTCTATTTTGAAGGCTCTGAAGCATCAACCGGGCGTGAGTTGTGGCGTAGCGATGGCACACTCAGTGGCACCCAGCTTATTCCAACCGCTGACGACACCGCCTATAGTGCGTTAGGTGCCAGTGCCTCCGTATACCCGAGTAGCCTGACGCTGATAGGTGATCATATTTTGTATGGTGCCAACACCTCATATAACACTTTTTACAGTTCTGAGTTTATCTCACTCGATACGAACAATTTAAGTCTCAGCAGCGTATTTCCCAATGGTCGTCCAACAACCGGAAATGGGGCGATCAACCACACCGGGGTGATGGCTGGCTACACCTATTTCCACCATGTGGTATATACACCCAGCATCTCATCCAGCTTATACCGAACTGATGGTCTCAATCCGGCTCAGCTGGTTAAATCTAGCGATGTACTTTATTCACACGTGCATGATTTTGTAGAGATGAACGGCCAACTCTATTTTTCCTGGGGCTTCAATGAGCTATGGAAAACCGACGGTACTGAGGCGGGAACTGTGTTAATCAAAGCATTCAGTGGCCACATTGGGCACTCCTCATCCTATTCTGGCCAACGAAATATGGTCGCCTTAGGTAATCAACTGATTTTTGTTGCTGATGATGGTCAAGGCCGGGAGCTGTGGCGTAGTGACGGTACCACCGCAGGAACAGTGTTAGTAAAAGACCTCGATAACACGATAGCCTCAACAAACCCAACCGAATTCACACTGATGAATAACGAGCTATTTTTCATTAGTGCCGCCGGTAATGCCAGTACCGATGGACTATGGAAAACCGATGGTACAAGCTCAGGCACCACCCGATTATCTGCTGTTCGCCCTGCTTTTGATGGCTATTATACCGGCATAGGAAGCGCCCAACCTGTGGTAGTTAGTGCGCTGAACCGACTCTTTTTTGCGGCGGATAATGGCAGCTCTGGCATGGAGCTTTGGACCTCAGATGGTACTATCTCAGGCACGGTTCAGGTCTTAGATATCCGCACCGGTGCCGCTAGCAGCTCGCCTGCTATGTTTCATGCGGGCAGTCAGTTTCTTCTCTTTATCGCCGAAGACGATGATGGCCGAGCCAAACTGTGGCGCTCAGACGGTACACCCGGCGGCACCACGCTGATTAAAGATATTAATCCCAACGGCTTTGGCAGAGGCGCATTTTTCCCTTTCGCGGGCTAATGAAGCTCTGATCAAGCCTTGAGTGTTTTATGCTGACAGAAGGGCAAACTCGACTCGTGACACCTCTTATCCCAGATATTTTATAAATTATCCGCGATAAGAACTGTGTCGAAAAACATTACACTCAACCATCCCCCCAAAAACAGATCTATTCATTTTCATATATTTCAATCAGTTATAATCTGGCCTGATAAATGCCTCACTAATTTAAGTGTAAAAGATAATCAAATTAGTTGGTTTAACTTGGGGGAGATCACTCGAATGAAAAAATTATTACAAAATATTGCACTATTTTCAGCATTAGCTATCGGCGGTACTGCCAATGTACTCGCAATGCCCATCGTTGATCAGTCACAAGCGACAACCAATGGGGGGGTTGCTTTCTGGAGTGACCTGCAACAGGCACAAACCTTCACCGCTGGCATTACAGGCCAACTGACACAGCTTGATGTGCCACTGGGTCTCAATCGGGGTACTGGCTTCACGGGCAATGAAACCGCATATATCTCACTGGTAGAGTGGGGCACTAATGCACCCGGCACTGTTCTGGGAAATACCAGCATTCTACTCAGCAGTGCATCCACACTGCAATCTCTGGATCTTACCTCTGAAAATATATTTCTAACTGCCGGTTCGATGTACGCCTTCGTACTCAGTAATGATTTGACCTATATCAGCCTGCCCGACCCATACCGAAATACTGGCATTCGAGTTCAGTGGGATGCGGATTCATACACCGGTGGCAGCTTATGGACCCATTACAGCAGTGGCTGGGCAGAGCGCTCCGGGGTAGATACTGTGTTCACAACCTATGTTAATGCCGTCCCTGCGCCCTCTGTTCTATTCCTTCTGGCGGGCGGTTTGGCAGGGCTTACCTACTTTAGAAGGAAGCTGGCTTAAGCTCTTCAGTTTTCGGCTATTCAACCCTCAAGGCTTATCGCCTTGAGGGTTTTTTTGTGGGTGACAAACCCGCGCAAAATCTCTCCATTTATCCATTAAACAGGGTAAAATGGCTGAATGAATTCACCCCACCGCTATAATCAAACCGAGCGCAACGCCATCGACAAAGTGATTCAGGAGCGGCGTGACATGCGCCACTTCAATCGTAACCCTGTTGATGCTCAGCAACTTATCCATATTCTCGATGCGGCACATCACGCGCCCAGCGTTGGTTTGATGCAGCCGTGGCGTTTTCTGCGCATCACTAATACGGCACTGCGCCAACAGATTCAGCAACTGGTGGAAGAGGAGAGACAGCAGACCGCCGCCGCTCTTGGTGAGCGTCAGGAGGAGTTTTTACGTCTTAAAGTGGAGGGTATTATAGATGCCGCAGAGCTGTTAGTGGTATCACTCATGCCCGAACGTGAACAACATATTTTTGGCCGCCGCACCCTGCCCGAGATGGATCTTGCCTCGGTCGCCTGTGCCATTCAAAACATGTGGCTTACCGCACGCGCCGAAGGGCTGGGGCTTGGCTGGGTCTCACTGTTTGACCCACACACCTTGGCCGAGTTACTGAAAATACCGGAGGGTGGCAAGCCAATCGCCATTCTCTGTATTGGCCATGTAGATACCTTTTATGAGCGGCCCATGCTTGAGCAACTCAACTGGCGGCAAGGTGAGCCGTTACAACAACACCTGTTTGAAAATAGCTGGGGCAGCCCCTCGCCACTACTGAACAAACAGCATGAAGAGTCTGAACCTCCATCATGCTGACCACGCTGCTGGTCATCTTTGCTGCCCTGTTAATGGATCGTCAACTGGGTGAACCCAAGCGTTTTCACCCCTTGGTCGGTTTTGGTTCGCTGGCAACCGTGCTAGAGAAAATCGGCAACAAAAAACAGCACACCCCCCGCCAGCAAGTTGGCCTAGGTCTGCTTGCCCTGATACTCCTGTGCGGCGGAGTGGCTGCCTTGTTCAGCACCACCTACTTGAGCCCCTATGCTGTTATATTTGAAATAGTCATTCTCTACCTCGCCATTGCCCCGCGTAGCCTCAATGAACATGCGCTGGCGGTGCACACTGCACTCCAGGATAACAACATTGAGTTGGCCCGCAGTCGGGTCGGTTACATGGTCAGCCGTCACACCCAACAGATGGATGAGCAGCAGATCAGCCGGGCGGCCATTGAATCCACACTGGAGAATGGTAACGATGCCATTTTCGGCGCACTGTTCTGGTTTATCGTCGCGGGCATCCCCGGCGTGGTAGTCTATCGACTGGTAAATACCCTGGATGCCATGTGGGGCTACCGTACAGCGCGCTATGAATATTTTGGAAAAAGCGCTGCTCACTTGGATGACCTTCTTAACTACATTCCTGCCCGCCTCACCGCCTTCAGCTATGCACTCTGCGGCCACTTTTCAAAAGCGATACAGTGCTGGAAAAAACAGGCACACCAACTCGCAAGCCCCAACGGTGGCCCAGTGATGAGCGCCGGTGCCGGTGCATTGCAATGCAGACTGGGAGGGGCGGTTATTTATCACGGCCAACTCACTGAACGCCCCCAGTTTGGCTGCGACAGAGCACCTCAGGGAGTCGATATTCAACGGGCAACCGCACTGATAGAGCGCACCCTTTGCCTCTGGCTGGCTCTGCTAACCCTGGCCGCAATGATTGGAACCCTGAGCCATGCTTGAACATGGAGGCAAGCTGCGCGCTGCCGCACAACAGTACAATATTCCACTACCACAGTGGCTGGATCTCTCCACCGGCATTAATCCTAACCCGTGGCCGATCCCAGCCATTCCCGAATCAGCCTGGTCACGGCTACCCGAAGATGATGATGGCCTGCTAGAGACTGCAAAACACTATTATGGAGCACCTAATCTGTTAGCCGTCGCTGGTTCACAAATGGCGATTCAGGCGCTACCTCGACTACGAAAAACAAGCCAAGTGGCGATGCTGCACCCCAGCTACAATGAGCACCACCATGCGTGGCAAAACAATGGCCACCAGGTGATGTCGATTGAGGCGGATCAAATTAATACTCACATTGATCAACTCGAGGTATTGCTGCTGGTCAACCCGAACAACCCCACCGCACAGCGCTTCGATGAGCAGCAGTTACTCACCTGGCACCAGCGACTACAACAGCGTGGCGGCTGGTTGATTGTGGATGAAGCCTTCCTCGACTGCACACCACAGCACTCCATCGCCCGGCACAGCCATCTACCGGGGTTAATTGTACTGCGTTCGGTGGGTAAGTTTTTTGCTCTGGCCGGTGCACGCATCGGTTTCGTCTGCGCCACTGAGGAGATCCTACAGCCACTGGCAGAGCTGATTGGCCCCTGGGTACTTTCCGGCCCGGCCCGCCACGTTGCCAAAGCTGTTTTGTCCGATCACCCACAACAGCAACAGGTTCGCCAACAGTTGAAGTTGCAAGGCGAACGACTCACGCAACTACTTAGCCAGCACCACCTGACACCCACTGGCTCTACCCCACTCTTTAGCTGGATTAAAACCACACACGCCGAAAAACTGCACCAGCAACTGGCAGCCGAGGGCATTCTCACCCGACTCTTCAATGACCCGCCGAGCATTCGTTTTGGCCTGCCCAAAAGCGAACCACAGTGGCAACGGTTAGCAGAAGCACTCAGCAAACTCACTATAAAGACAGCCCGACAACCTAGGCAACCATCATGAGTACCTTAATGGTGCAAGGCACCACCTCCGATGCCGGTAAAAGCGCCCTGGTCACCGGCATCTGCCGGGTGCTGCATCGCCGTGGTATCAAGGTTGCTCCATTTAAGCCGCAAAATATGGCGCTTAACAGTGCTGTCACCGCTGAGGGTGGTGAAATTGGACGCGCCCAAGCCCTACAGGCACAAGCTTGTGGCCTGCAACCACACACCGACATGAACCCGGTACTGCTAAAACCCAATAGCGATACCGGCTGTCAGGTGATCATCCATGGCAAAGCACTCAACAACATGAAAGCGCAGGAGTATCACCACTACAAAAGCAGCGCAATGCGCGCCGTATTGGCCTCCCACCAACGGCTTAAACAGCAATATGAGAGGGTGATCGTCGAAGGCGCTGGTAGCCCTGCTGAAATCAACTTGCGGGAGAATGATATTGCCAACATGGGGTTTGCAGAAGCGGTAGATTGCCCGGTGATTATTGTTGCCGATATCGACCGGGGGGGTGTTTTTGCCCACTTGGTCGGCACCTTGGCGCTGCTCAGCGAATCAGAACAAAACCGAGTAAAGGGCTTTGTCATTAATCGTTTTCGGGGCGACATCTCGCTGCTACAGCCCGGACTCGACTGGCTGGAAAAGCGGACCGGAAAACCAGTACTCGGCACCCTGCCCTACCTGCACGGCCTGCACCTGGAAGCTGAAGATGCCATCAACACCCAAAGTAGCAGTCGCGTGGCAACACCCCTAAAAGTAGTCATCCCCACACTGCCACGCATCAGCAACCATACCGACTTTGACCCACTGCGCTTGCATCCTCAAGTTGCATTGCACTTCGTCGCCCCCGGCGAAACGCCACCTCCTGCCGACTTGGTGATTCTTCCCGGCTCAAAAAATGTGGCAGCAGACCTCGAGTGGCTACGCCAGCAAGGGTGGGAGAAACATCTGCAACAACACCTGCGCTATGGGGGGAAACTACTGGGTATCTGTGGTGGTTATCAGATGCTCGGCACCCATATAGATGACCCGGATGGCATCGAAAGCAAACAACAACAGAGCTTAGGGCTGGGGTTATTAGACTTCTCCACCACCCTAAAACCCCATAAAAAACTGCTGCGTAGCACTGGCAGGCTCAACTTTGGCAACACCCACATCAGCGGCTACCAGATTCACGCAGGAGAAAGCCAAGGCCCGGCGCTACAACGGCCACTGATGATCCTGGATGGAGAAGAGGAGGGTGTGATTTCCGACGACAAGCAGATTATCGGCAGTTATCTACACGGGCTATTTGAACAGAGCGAAGCGTGCCAGGCGCTCCTACAGTGGGCCGGGCTATCGAATGCAGAACCGATCGATTATATCGCCCTGCGTGAAGCGGGCATTGAGCGTATGGCAGATAGTGTAGAAAAACATATGAACATTGAAGAGCTGATGAAGCTACTCTAAACCTTATGATATTTTTGCGGAGATTTCAGTACACACTCACGATTTCAGCCAGAATAAGGCATTTATGACTTAATCAGAGCTTCCCTAAGGAACCTTCCAGAAACGCTGCATTTCAACGTACATAAATGAAGCGGTCCATGCAATCAGTACTAACCCCAACAGGGCTTCAACCCCGGCAACATAACGGAGTGTTCCCATGGGGATAATATCGCCAAAACCGAGAGAAGTGTAGCTTGAAAAGGAGAAGTAGATGCAGTCGCTGAGGGTGCCTGAAACAGAACCCACCAATTCACCATACTGCTCACTTTTACCTAAAAAATAGTAGGCAAAAGCGAACACTAATACTTCCAGAACATGGGCTGTTAGTGCGCCCACTAAGCCGATTACGATGCGTAGTCTTGGTAGTATGTGAATGTGTTTCATTACCATGGAGAGACGCAGCAGCGCTTCGTAATGAATCAGTATGGAGAGTGTTACTAGGCCAAGAATAATAAAGGTGGAGATTAACAAGGAACCACCGGCAACGGTGCCTTAGAGAGCTTCAATTCATCTAATGGTGCAGGCCGTCCATTCACATAGCCCTGAATAAAATCAAGCCCAATCCGGCGCATCTCTTCCCTAATCTCTTCATTTTCAACGTATTCAGCAATGGTTTTCAGGCCAAAAATATGGCCGATTTCATTGATCGATTTAACCATTGCCCGGTCAATAGGGTCGTGTAGGACATCGCGCACAAACAAGCCATCTACCTTCAGAAAGTCCACATCAAGGCGCTTGAGATAGGCATATGACGACATGCCGCTACCAAAGTCATCCAATGCAAACAGACAACCGTGTCGGCGCATCGCTTTTACAAATGCGTTCGCCTGGGCAAGGTTGCTGATGGCCGCTGTCTCTGTAATTTCAAAACAGAGCTTCTCTGTGGGTATTTTGTAGTGCTCGATCATCTGCTCAACATAGGGGATAAATTGATCGTCGCCGAGCGAAAGTCCGGAAAGATTTATAGAGCACATTGAGAGATTATCCAGCTCATCTTTATGTGCACTCAGCCACTCCATGACATGCTTAACAACCCAGCGGTCAATTTTTGAGACAATGTTATAACGCTCAGCGGCGGGCAGGAAAAAACCGGGGGCGACCCAGCCACCCCGGCCATCCTGCATGCGCAACAACACCTCGAAATGAAGCCCCTCTTCGTTATCTTTGAGTGGTTGTATCTCTTGATAGTAGAGTGCAAATTGGTCCTCTTCACAGGCCTGATTTATCTGTGAAATAACATGCATTTCGCCATAACGATGCATCATCTCTTCATCGTCAGGTCGGTAGATATGGATCCGGTTACGCCCCTTCTCTTTTGCCATATAACAGGCGCTATCAGCTCGGGCCAGTGCATTGTGCAGGTCGCGGGCATCAGGCGCTATGGGTGCGACACCAATGCTGGCACCAATACTAAATGTTTTGCTCTCATAGATAAATCGATACTCTTGGATCGATTCACAAATATCACTGGCAATACGGGATGCCTGTTCAATATCACAATCTTCGAGCAGCAGAATAAATTCATCGCCACCAAAACGGGCCAGTGTGTCACTGTGTTTGCGTATTTTATGCAACATAATACCCGCAATTGAGCGCAGCAGCTGATCACCCGCGATGTGACCACAGGTATCGTTGATCACCTTAAACTGATCAAGATCGATGTAACAGATCGAGTAGGGAACCTCCTGGTGATGCTCTTCATCAAGTACCGTTTTAAGGCGCTCTTCAAAGGCGGCACGATTGGTAAGGCCGGTTAACGAGTCATGATTTGCCTGATACTCAAGCTTTTGTTCCAGCATGTAGGGTTCAGTAACATCGCGGAATACTTTAACCGCACCCACCACCGAACCAAGGCGGTTACGGATTGGCGAGACAATGCAATCCAGTCGTAAAACAAGCCCTTCATGGTTACGGTAGATTGAGCCACGCTGTCCTTTTACAACTTCACCCTGCTCAATGCAGTGATCAACAGGGTGTATTTCTGCGGCGGTACCCTCTTCTGAAAAAGGGGAGAGAACATCCGCAGCCAGCTTCCCTTTTGCCTGTTCCAGACTCCACCCAGAGAGGCGTTCAGCCACCGGGTTCATGTAATCAATGCGGCTATCAACATCAGTGGTAATGACACCATCTGCAATCGATTGGAGTGTAATCTCTGCACGCTCTTTTTCCTGATGCAACGCTTCTTGTCGATGGGCAAACTCTTGATTACTAATAATAAAATCTTCACGATGCACTGCAATCTCACAAACCTGGCGTAGTTGGTCTGCGCGAAAGGGCTTGGAGATAAAGTCAACCGCACCTTCCAGAATTAATGAACCCGCACGCTCAGCAGTCGCATAAGCGGTCATCATGACAACCGATTGGCTGGGGGAAAACGCCAGTATCTCTTTCAGTACATCCTTGCCTGATTTTTCAGGTAACATCACATCCAGTAAAACCAGATCATGTCGGCGCTCTTTCCACGCCTCCAAGCCACTCTCACCATCCGTCGCCACTTCTATATCGAAGCGCGTGTTCAGTATGCGTTCGATCAATTTAACGGTGTCCGCATAATCTTCAATAACTAACAGCGTTGATTTGGGTGGGCCAACATGGTCTTCGGTAATAATTTCACGCAACACCGCCGGCAGCTGATCAGCTTTGCTGAAAGGAATAAAACGGTTAACCTGATACTCTTTTGAAGTGACCTCTGCAATACGTTCACTATAAGTGGTAGAGACAATGACAATCGGGATATCCGCTTTAACGCGCAACGCACCGGAGCGAATCAAGCGTGTCAAACGCCAACCATCCAGCGCCCCTAAATCCACATCGGTTACCACCACGTCAACAGCTTGCTCACTGAGCATTTCAATCGCATCGACACTGTTGGTCACTCTGCTGACATGGCTAAACCCGGCATCCTCGAGAGTGGTGCAGATCTGCTTGCAGTGACTTTCATCCAGATTAAATACCAATACGTGTAAGTCACTCATCACTCACTCCCCCCATCACTCTTTTCAAATATGAACAGCTCATAAAATATCGCAGTAACCATTCAGTGTATTTATTTCTGCGGGGTCAGAGTAAAACAAGAGCAATATTAGCTCTTGTTTTACTCTGACCCCAGGATGTTAATCAGAGATTCCCTAAGGGAATTGTCAGACTGAATTTTGAGCCTTTGTTTACCGTGCTCTCAATAACAATCTCCCCTCCCATCAATTTACTGAATTTTTGACTAATCGCCAATCCCAAGCCCGTTCCCTGATAACGGCGAGTGTAGCTACCGTCCACTTGTTTAAAGACATCAAAAATCGCCTCCCAGTGCTCTTCCGCAACACCAATACCGGTATCTTCAACTGAGATAGTCAAACTCTCACCATCGCACTTGGAAAACACTGTTATCCGCCCCTCTTCGGTAAACTTAACCGCATTGCTCAACAGGTTAAGTAAAATCTGCCGAATTTTAACCCCATCAATCGCAACTTTTTCCGCAGGAAAGTTCAAATCAACAACAATCTCATTGCCATTCGCATCGGCAATTGGCCTTACGGTGTCGACCGCCTGTTCAAATAGTTTTTGAAGATTTTCAGGGTGAAGTGATAGCTCCATTTTCCCCGATTCATCTTTGGAGAAGTCTAACAAGCCGTTGATCAGCGCGAGCAGGTTTTCGGCATTAACCAATATACTCTCCAGATCGTTACGAATATCCTCGCTATCATCCGGAAGAGTCTCATTGATTAAGTCACTAAAGCCGATAATCGCTTGCAGAGGCGTTCGCAACTCATGGGTAACATTGGCTAAAAACTCTGATTTATTTTGATTCGCTTCAATCGCCAAATCTCGCGCATGTACAAGCTCCTGGGTGCGCAGTTCAACCTCACTTTCAAGGTGTTCATTCTGGTCACGCAACTGTTGGTCACGCAATACCAGCACCTCCATCATGTTGTTATATGAATGGGCAATTTGCACGACCTCCCTGGGCCCTTCCAGCTTGGCAAAAGGGTGGGCATCTGCCCCCTCTTTTTGCGCCTCCTGCATAACGGCTGAGAGCTCGTAAAGTGGATCAGTCAGGCGCTTGAAGCGCTTTCTTAGTATATAGACCAGTATCATCGAAAACAGCAGTCCGATCAGTAAATTATTAACGACCGTCACCGTCTGAATATCGCGCAATCTCTGCTTGCTTTTACACACCACCACGTAACCGATCAGTTCGCGCTCACCTTGTTGCTGCAATAACAACAGATCATCATCAATTGCCCCACCTTCAGTATAAACAGGAGCCATCAACACCCACTGATTAATATCATCGCTAATCACCGTCGCTTCAGTTTGCGGCCATTGCGAGGTAGGAATTGAGAATGCAGCGCCACCTTCAGAAAGAATGATGTTACCCCTCTCCGATAAGATCATCACCTGGCTAACAGAAGGGAAAGAGAGTGCAGCCTGTACCGCATCTTCTGCATTTTCGCCACTATCATATAGCAGTGCTAAAACCGATTGCTCTGCAAGTGACTGGGTGACTTGGAGACCTTCACTCACCAGAACATCATAAAGATTTTTTGAGGTCATCCACGCCGTAGAGAGCGATGCGGTAATTGACAGAGCCAATATCCCGATCGTAACGACCGTGGTGAGGTGAGCACGGAAGCTAGGGTGATTTGTATGTGTATCCGTTGATTCCATGATTATCGATTACTATTGAACGGGGTAAATCAGGTCAAACTCCATACGCTGACGCTGGCTAAAGTTAATACCTAAGTGTGAAGCGGTACGCTCATTAACGGATACCTTGAGGTCTTTGGCAGGTAACACCAAGGGGACTCCATTTGTCTGACGCTGTCTAAGCACTAGTTTCCCAAGACTCTCCCCCGTACCAGAATTATCAGGAAAAAGTGCAAACAGTGCGCCGCGGCGCGCATGGGATGGGTTATTGGAAAAAATCACGATATGTGAGTCCCATGCCTTTGCCAGCACAACCGGGAGTGCCGCCTTATCGGGCATCATTTTATCCAGCAACAGCCACACCGCATCCTGCCCATCATTCACCTCATGCAGTAGCTGGCGAAGCTTGTACATCCCCTCTCGGAGAGACTCCGCTTCAAATGCATTTAGTTCAATATCGTATTTATCCGCAACCTCTTTGGCCATACGAATCAGCCAACCATTGCTCGATTCACTGTAGACCGTGTAGACACGTTTTACGCTGGGCGCAAGGCGCTTAAGTTGAGAAAAAAACTGTTCAGGATCCGTCACCAAGCTAATGCCACTGTGGCCATTTGGCTCAATCATCACGCCACCATGGACAACCGGATAATACTCTCTCAGCGCCTTGCCGATTGGGTAATTTCTCTCTCCAATGGCAATCACCGCTTCAATTTCATCATGCTTAAACCGTTTTTTGATCGATTCAATATCATCCCCGTCCGTCAACGTATAGAGCATCACATCGAGTTCAGAGTTGAGCTTTATACCATCGACTATCTCATCAAAAACATGGGAAAAAAGAGAGTTTGTAGTTGATGGGTATAGCACTGCAACCCGAACGGACTCTGCGGCCACGAGAGATGATGACAGGGCCATTAATACCGTAACAACAAGAGAGAGCAACATCGTTGGCAAGCTATCAAACTTCAAAAATCGCCCTCCCTGATGCTCATCAAATCACTACTCCTGGTCTGCTTTAAACCACTAAAAATAAAAATTGAGGGTAAATATTATTCATGTAGAAAAATACCATTCGCTCTACCACAGCAGAGTGGAGATACTATTAGGGTGTGTATCGTCAAGTGGGGCTATTTATTTAGTGAAAGAGTATACACATAGAGGAGATACGAAGGGTGAGCCACGGGCTGTTCACAAAAAGCACAGAACCTAGAGTTAATAGCGAATCACTTCTCGCAAAAGTGAGGTGGCATATGCGCCCACAGGCAGTCTGAATTTTAGAATCAGCGTCTTGTCATCACCCCAGCTCCAGTTCAAGTCGGGCACACAAAGACGCAGAGTACGCCTCGATTGCTCAAGGCCGATATGTTCCATTTTTTCCAGTATCTCTTGATAGGGTGCCAGCGCCGCTTGCTCATATTCATGGGCAACCAATGCGGTTGCCGTTCGACCGCGCCCCCACAGGGGTGCCGAAGGGTGAATATCCCCTTCGGCAAGGCGCTTAGTTAACTCATCATCAACAGTTTCAGCTAGAAAGTGGCTATTGCTACCGGATAGCATCACCGCTTCACCCAGCAGGATTTTTTGCCAACTGCCATCAGCAACACGCTGGGAGAGAATTTTATTAAAGAGGTAGGAGCGTACCGCTGAGAGATAGAGACCGCGCTTATGACGATCTTTAACTTTGATCTCGCCTTTTAAGAGTGCCACGCCGTTGCTGACATTTCGTCCACCATGGCCAAAGCGTTGCTCGCCAAAATAGTTAGCAACACCCTTTGCTTTTATTATCGAGAGTCGCTGCTCAATAAGATCGCGATCTCCTTCCAGCTGTCGCAGTGTAATAATAAAAGCGTTGCCGTTGTGCGCGCCTCGGCGCAATTTAGCCCGATGTCTACCAAAAGAGAGTAGCTTGATATTATTGTTTTCAATACTCCGCCAGTCAGGTTCCATCTTTCCAGGCAGGCGAACTGAAAACCACTGAGTAGTCACAGCAATGCGATCTTTTAGCCCCGCATAGCTAACATCTCGTGCGGGCACACCGGCCAAGCGAGCCAACTGACGAGCCAACCACTCAGTATTGGTATCTCTTTTCTGAATATGTAGCCAGTGATGCTCGCCACAGCCGCTTAGTGGAATATCCAGCAGCTCCTCCACCTGAAAGTCATCAGCACTGCTTCGCAACAGAGCATCTCCACAGGGCGCGCCATGAGCATAATTAAAAGAGAGATCGAATGGATCACTCATTACAGCAAGTCGAATTAGTTTCAACCTGTGACTCCTTAATCAGAGCCACCGCGTGGGCAGCAATCCCCTCTTTCTGCCCGACAAACCCCATCCCCTCGGTGGTGGTTGCTTTTACATTGACACGATCCGGTGGCACCCCCAAATCTGCCGATAAATTTTCAACCATCGCCAATATATGCGGTGCCATTTTAGGCGCTTGAGCCAAAATCGTCACATCAACATTGTGAACAGTTAAACCACGCGCCAGCAACTGCTCCACTACATTTCGCAATAGAATACGGCTGTCGATATTTTTAAACTCTTTATTTGAGTCTGGAAAATGACGGCCAATATCACCTAGACCCGCCGCACCCAGCAGTGCATCACACAGCGCATGTATCATCACATCGCCATCGGAATGAGCCTCCATACCCAACTTATAAGGAATGGTCTCGCCGCCAATAATCAGCGGCCGACCAGCACTAAAGCGGTGCGCATCATAGCCGTGTCCAATTCTCATACTAGGCACTCCTTTTGTTGCTGTAAATAGAGCGCGGCAAGTGAGAGGTCGTGGGGTTGGGTAATCTTGATATTATCCCCATGCCCCTCCACCATGCGAGGTGAAAAGCCAGTCCACTCAATGGCAGAGGCTTCATCTGTGATGAGTACATCTGAGTCACGGGCCCGTGATAGCGCGTGGTAGAGCATACCGAAACGAAACATTTGCGGTGTCAATGCTCGCCAGAGCCGTGCACGTGATACAGTTTCAATGATTGTTCCCGCCACATCACTGCGCTTCATGGTGTCCGCAACTGGTAGGCCGAGAACGCCGCCCACAGGGTGCTCTTTTAGGGTGGCCATCAGTTTTTCAATATCGGCAATACGCAAACAGGGGCGCGCAGCGTCATGCACCAGCACCCAATCATCCGCCGCCGCCTCGCCTCGCAACGCTTGCAAACCATTAAAGACAGAGTCACAACGCTCCGCCCCCCCCGTGACCGACACCACTTCAGCCGCAGTAGGGTGTAAAACATCTTTCCAGTAGTGATCATCTGCACCGATTGAGACAACAATCTTATTGATCTTTGGGTGAGACGCCAGACGAGCGAGGGTATGTTCGATGACCATGCGACCACCCAACGGCAGATACTGTTTAGGTATTTCACTACCCATTCGCTTGCCAATACCCGCCGCCGGGACTACAGCCCAGAAAGAGGGTTTGCTACTCATGGAGTAGAGCTCTATTATCCCGCTCGACCACCTGAATAAAAGTCTCTCCCTTGCGAATCATACCCAGTTCACTACGTGCACGCTCTTCAATAGCCGCCAGGCCATCATTCAAATCCTTCACCTCAGCCTCAAGCTTGGTATTGCGTGCATGGCGTTGCTGACTCTCTTCGAGTTGTAACGCTAGCTCATCGCTATGCCGCCACACCTCTTTCAAGCCACCATCATTCGACCAGAGCTTGGTCTGTAGCATGATGAAAATAGTTAACAATATAATTGCGATTAGTTTCATTTCACGGCCATAATTTTCAAGGGCACAGAAGTAGATTATATATCAATTAAGCACACAGAAGAGCTAAAAAAAAGGGCAAGGTCAACGCTCGCTGACTTCACCCTTTTTCCGTGTAACACCTGAATGTTTACAGGTTATAGAAAGCCGCTTTAGCCGGATAGGTTGCCGCATCACCCAGCTCTTCAGCAATGCGAATCAACTGATTGTACTTGGCGATACGATCAGAGCGTGACATTGAGCCTGTTTTAATCTGGCCCGCATTGGTCGCCACGGCCAAATCAGCAATGGTGGTATCTTCTGTCTCACCTGAACGGTGTGAAACAACCGCAGTGTAACCATTCTCTTTCGCCATATTGATGGCGGCCAGTGTTTCAGTCAATGTGCCGATCTGGTTTACCTTAATAAGAATTGAGTTAGCAATTCCCTTCTCGATACCCTCAGCCAGAATTTTCGGGTTGGTAACAAACAGATCATCACCCACCAGTTGAATTTTCTTGCCCAGTTTTTCGGTCAAAATTTTCCAACCTGCCCAGTCGCCCTCATCCAAGCCATCTTCAATCGAGATAATGGGATACTTATCAACCCATACTGCCATAAAATCAACAAACTCTTCTGAAGTCATGCTTTTACCTTCAGAGGCCAGTACATATTTACCGTCTTTGTAGAACTCAGTCGCAGCGGCATCGATGGCAATCATGATCTGCTCACCCGGTTTGTAACCTGCCTTCTCAATCGCCTCAAGAATGACGGTGATCGCCTCTTCGTTGGAACCGAGGTCTGGAGCAAAACCACCCTCATCACCTACTGCCGTATTGTAACCCTTATCAGCGAGTACTTTTTTCAGTGTATGAAAGACTTCAGCACCCCATTGCAGCGCCTCATTAATACTGGAAGCACCCACCGGCATGATCATAAACTCTTGCAGGTCAACGCTGTTATCTGCATGCTCACCACCATTAATGATATTCATCATCGGAACAGGCAGTGTTGTCGCCTGATCGCCACCCAGATATTTAAAAAGTGATTGCCCCGCATTGGCGGCACCCGCTTTTGCCGTTGCCATCGAAACTGCCAGCAGCGCATTGGCTCCCAAGCGGGCTTTATTTTCTGTGCCGTCCAGATCAATCATCAGCTGGTCAACAGCCGCCTGATCCGTGGCATCTTTACCGATCAGCGCGCTGCGAATTTCACCGTTAATATTGGCAATCGCTTTGGTAACGCCCTTGCCCATAAAGAAATCTTTATCACCATCTCGTAACTCAATCGCTTCCCGTGAACCGGTAGAGGCACCAGAAGGCACCGCCGCCCGCCCCATAACACCAGAGGCCAAAATCACATCAGCTTCTACTGTTGGATTACCGCGTGAATCGATGATTTGACGTGCTTTGATCTCGACTATTTGCGAATTCTTGTCTGCCATTTTCGCTTTCTCTTCTCTATTTAGTTGTTTACTCTTTGAGACCGCTGCATCCACTTGTGCAGAAGCCTCTCTTTAATACCGTAGCAAATCTCTGTTACAGAGAGGTTTCGATAAAACCTTTTTCCTTAACCACATGGTCGATCGCCAGCAGCTGTTCCAGCAGCGCCTCCATCTTATCCAGTGGCCAAGAGTTGGGGCCATCACTCAACGCCTTTTCAGGGTCTGGGTGTGTCTCCATAAATAGACCTGAAATGCCCGCTGCAACCGCCGCACGCGCCAAGACCGGCACATGCTCACGCTGACCACCCGAAGTACCGCCTTGGCCACCAGGTTGTTGTACCGAGTGAGTCGCATCAAAAACCACCGGGCAACCTGTTTCACGCATCACCGCCAGACCACGCATGTCGGATATCAAAGTATTATAGCCAAACGAAGCGCCGCGTTCGCAGACCATGATCTGATCATTGCCTACCTCTTTTGCCTTGGCGACCACATTAACCATATCCCAAGGCGCTAAAAACTGCCCTTTTTTGATATTTACCGGAATACCCTGACGCGCCACACTCTGAATAAAGTTGGTTTGACGACATAAAAATGCCGGGGTCTGCATCACATCAACTACCGCTGCCACTTCATCCAATGGCGTATCTTCATGCACGTCGGTAATCACTGGCAAACCCAGATCATCCTTCACCTTTTGCAGAATCCGCAGCCCCTCATCAATGCCCGGCCCACGATAGCTGGTGCTAGAGGTGCGGTTTGCCTTATCGAATGAGGCCTTAAAAATATAGTGGATACCCAGCTGGTCAGTAATCTCTTTCATGCGACCCGCAATATCCATTACGATCTGCTCACCCTCAATCACACAAGGGCCAGCCATCAAAAATAGCGGTTGATCCAGACCCACTTCAAAATTACACAATTTCATAGACTGGTTATCTCTTATTGCTCTTTATGATCACGCGCCGCATGGACAAAGCTGATAAACAGCGGGTGTCCATCCCGCGGTGTTGATTTGAATTCTGGGTGAAACTGGCAAGCCACAAACCAGGGGTGATCCGGATTCTCTATCATCTCGACCAGACTTCCATCCTGAGATTTACCTGAAAAACACAACCCAGCATCCTGTAACTTTTCCAAGTAGTTGTTATTAAACTCATAGCGGTGGCGATGACGCTCAACCACTTCATCTTTGCCATAAATTTTCGCCGCCAGAGTGCCCGCCTGCAAGTGGCAAGGCTGACCACCCAGACGCATGGTGCCACCCATATCTGAATTTTCAGAGCGCGTCTCCACACCACCCTGCTCGGTGGTCCACTCGGTAATCAAACCGATCACCGGGTGTTTAATATCTTTTTTAAACTCGGTACTGTGCGCGCCGTCAAGAGCTGCCACATTGCGCGCAAACTCAATCACGGCGACCTGCATACCCAGGCAGATACCCAAGTAGGGAATTTTATTCTCGCGAGCATATTGTGCGGTGCGAATTTTACCTTCAACACCACGCTCACCAAAACCACCAGGCACTAAAATAGCATCCAGGCCATCCAGACAATCGGTACTTCTCTCCACATCCTCGGAGTCAATATATTTTATTTTCACCCGGGTACGATTATGAATACCGGCATGAATTAATGATTCAGTGACTGATTTGTAGGACTCGGTAAGATCAACATACTTACCCACCATGCCGACGGTGACCTCCTGCTCCGGATTCATCTGCGCCGCATAAACCGCTTCCCACTCAGAGAGATCCGCCGCATTGACATTCAGGCGCAGTTTATCGACCACAATCTGGTCAAGCCCTTCGTCATGCAACAGCATGGGGATTTTATAGATACTGTCCGCATCAATTGCTGAAATAACCGCCTTGGATTCCACATTGGTAAACAGTGCAATTTTACGGCGCTCCTCTTTCGGAATCTCACGATCTGCTCGACAGAGCAATATATCGGGCTGAATTCCAATGGAGCGCAACTCCTTTACCGAATGCTGGGTTGGTTTGGTTTTCAGCTCACCGGATGTGGCGACATAGGGCAGCAGGGTGAGGTGCATATAGATAACATTATCACGCCCCTCCTCAACCCCCATTTGACGAATTGCCTCAAGAAATGGCAGCGACTCAATATCACCCACCGTGCCGCCTACCTCAACCAGAGCCACATCCGCCCCTTGTGAGCCAAGCTTTATACGGCGCTTAATTTCGTTGGTAACGTGCGGGATAACCTGCACAGTGCCGCCCAAAAAGTCACCTCGGCGCTCTTTGCGGATAATCTCTTCATAAACCTTACCGGTTGTGAAATTATTATTCTTGGTCATGGTGGTGCGCACAAAGCGCTCATAATGGCCCAAGTCCAAGTCGGTCTCAGCACCGTCCTCGGTCACGAACACTTCACCGTGCTGAAGTGGGCTCATGGTGCCCGGATCGACATTAATGTAGGGATCCAGCTTCAGCAGCGTTACCTTAAGGCCTCGAGCTTCCAAAATAGTCGCTAAAGATGCCGATGCAATCCCCTTCCCAAGAGAAGAGACAACACCACCAGTGATAAAAATAAACTTCGTCATTCGATATTCCGGAACAGGGCGACAGGATCTGAAAAAACAGAAGGGTATGGTACAGAATTCCACCATTTCTCTCAATGTGAAATCGCATTAGCACATCAACTACCAACAACATCATTAGGTTTTAATGGCCAACTGACCCACAAACAGTGAGTTCACATCGTTCAATGGGTGTATTATTATCGAGATAAGCAAGTGCCATGGATTAACCGATGCTGAACCTACTCGCAAAACTTTTAAAATTATTGAATGCAGAAACAGCACCCTGGCAGATTAGTGCCGGTTTTGTTATCGGCATGATGGTGGGGCTTACCCCGCTCTGGTCACTGAACACTCTACTGCTTCTGCTGCTTTTGTTTGCTCTACGCATTAACCTCTCGGCTTTTATACTTTCACTGACGCTCTTCTCGGGCATCGGTTACCTCTTTGACCCGCTCATGGAGTCTTTTGGTGCCTGGTTACTGGCCAACCCAACACTGATTGATCTTTGGACCACACTCTACCAAGGGGACGCTTGGCGGATTGTTCACTACAACAACACACTCACCCTGGGCAGTAGCTTGCTGGCACTGCTATTGTCTCTACCAATGCTTCTCATCGGTAACCTTTTAATTCGTAACTACCGAAACCATATTCTGGCATGGGTACGCAAAAGCAAATTAACCACCTTTTTGAAGGCGACTCGCTTTTACGGCCTCTACAGCAAATTGTCAGGGAGTGGTTCACTATGAAGTCTCTCTTTCGCCCCAAAGGAATCATCGCCTTTGTTTTAATCATCACGCTCATTCTCCTGTTTTGGTGGCTGCTGGCTGACTGGCTTCTAAAACAAGGGGTCGAGCGAAGTGGCTCTGCGCTACTACAAACCCAGGTGGAACTAAAAAGTGCTCGGCTCCAGCTCTCACCGCTCGGCTTTGAATTAAACGGACTGCAAATCACCCACCCCGACAATCCAATGCAAAATATTGTCAGCGCTGCCACCGTGAGTGGTTATCTACAATTCATGCCGCTGTTGATGGGGCAGATAATCATTACCGAATTAAAAGCCGATGCATTGCAGCTTAACTCACCACGCACCACACCCGGCATTATCCCTGATAAAACCGACAAAGAGAGCCAAGAGAAAGCGCTTGCCACCACAGAAAAAGAGGGGTTTGGTGAGCAACTGGGTGCCTCACTCCCCAGTGTTGAGGAGCTACTGGAGCGCCTACCCATCACCACTATTAAACTGGCTGAAACATTTGATAGTGATAGCCGGCAAGCCTTCGAAACACTCGAGCAGCAGATAAACACCTTACCCGATCAAGCGATACTGAAAGATTATGAGCGGCGCCTAAAAGGCATCACTGAAGGCGATATAAACTCTCCACAAGATCTGGCTCAACGCATTTCAGAGCTTAAACAGCTCAAAACAGAGCTAAAAGAGGATAAACGAACACTCAGCGAGATCAGAGATAATCTGCGCACAGCCCAGCAACAGCTTTCCAGCCAGTGGCACGCTCTCAAAGGAGCACCCAGGGCAGACCTTGCCTTGTTAAAAGAGAGCTATGGATTGAGTAGTGATAACCTAGGCAACATCAGCGTCCTGTTATTTGGCGATAAAGTTCAATATTGGGTGACCTTGGTAGAGCCTTACCTAAAACAGGCGCAACGGTTAATGCCCAGTGGAGAATCAACGCCGCCACCACCCCCTCGCGGTGAGGGCCGCATCATCCATTTTGCAACCGAGAAACCACGCCCCGACTTTTTGATTCAGCGGACGATGATCAATATAGAGCTACCTATTGGCGAGTTGACACTCACAGCCAACAACATCACCCATCAGCCATCAATGCTTGCTAGCCCTACCACCGTGCAGATTACCGGCCAAAACCTTAAACAGATCGCATCCATTAACATCGAAGGGGTGTTTGATTATCGTAATCGTGAGCAGGGGTTCAGCAAAATCAGCGGGGATGCTCAGCAGTGGCAGCTCGACAACATTGAGCTAAGTAAAAGCAACAAGCACCCAGTTATCATCTCGAAGGCGCTGCAAACAGTCGAAGGAGAGGTTCTCTTTAAGGATGAAACGCTACGGGCAGATATCGATAGCCGCTACACTCAAGTTAACTGGACTCAATCGGAGCGCCCCTCTACGCTGCAAAAAGTGTTGAGCAATATTGAAGATTTTGACCTACAAGTAAGTCTGAATGGCTCACTCACTTCGCCAAAAACCAAGCTTCGCTCCAATCTGGACAAAAAACTCGGTACCGCCTTCAAACAACAACTACGACAGCAGCAGGAGATATTGGAGAAGAAGCTCACTGCACGGCTAAACAGAGAGATCGAACAGCGTGCCGGGCGCTACAGTGAGCAGCTTAGCAAGCTAGATCTGCAACAGGACTCGCTTAACCAGTCACTCGAAAAGCTGGAAGAGATGCTGAAATCTGAAATCAAGAGCGGACTCGATGAAAAGAGGGATGAACTGAAAGATAAACTTACAGACAAACTACGCGATAAATTAAGGTTTTAACGGAATTGGCCAAGGAGGCTCTGATCAAGTCATGAATGTTTTATGCTGGCGGAAATTCATCCAGACTTAATCAGAGCCTCCTTAGCCAAACGTATCGGCAATAATATTTTTATACCAACTCTTGGCGATACGCGCCTCCGCCGCCACATCCCCGGAAAAAAATGTCTTTCCACCACTGCCCCGCACACCCTCAAGGCCTTGTTCACCCAGCCGGTACACCCCAGATATAGAGACCGCGTGATCAGGTGCAATAAAGCTGAAACAGGTATTGATCAATGAAGGTTTGCCGGGTGCTTCGCCATTAAAATAGGCGACAATCGCCAAAGCAACTACCTTGGCTTGGGAGTTTGCTGCAAAGCCTGATTTAGGCATCGGCTTGGCGATAGCACTATCGCCAATGACATGAATATCGGCATGGCGAGTAGACTCGAAGGTAGTCGGTGTAATCGGGCACCAGCCGCTGCTATCAACCAGATCTGCAATCTGAGCGATTTTTGCCGCTTGTTGCGGTGGAATCACACTGGCCACATCGGCCCGAGTAGCCTCTCCATCACCATTAATTAACACCCCCTCACCTGCACGTACCTGAACCACGCCGCCACCTCGTTCAGATGAGATCCACTCCACCATTCCGGGATACATCTCCTCCCAGCCCCGCTTAAACAGGTGCGCCTTGGGAAACTCTGGATTGGAATCCATAATGAGTATTTTGCAGCGTGGCTTGTGTTGTTTAAGGTAATAAGCCATCAAGCTGGCCCGTTCATACGGCCCCGGTGGACAGCGAAAAGGCCACTTAGGAACACTCACCACCGCGACACCACCGTCGGGCATAGCGTGCAGCTGTTTTTTCAGCAGCTGAATTTGGTTACCCGCCTTCCAAGCGTGGGGCATCAACTCACTGGTAGTTTGATCATACCCATCAATCTCATGCCAACGAAAATCGATACCGGGCGACACCACCAACCGATCGTAGGCCAATGTATCACCACCCTGAAGACGCACCTTTTTAGCAACCGGATCAATATCAACTGCAAGATCGTGGATAACCATAACCCCATGTTGATCACGCAATCCGCCATAACCGTGGGTGATCGATTTAAGATCAACAAATCCAGCCATCACCGCATTTCCCATGGGGCAGGTGATATAGTGTGGGTTCGGCTCCAGCAGCGTCACCTCAATAGCGGGGTCCAGCTTGCGAATATAGCGTGCAGCGGTTGCACCACCAAAGCCACCACCGATCACCACTACCCGCCCCTTCGAAGGTTGGCCAAAGGCGTGACCACTGGCAAGACTCAAGGTTGCCGCCCCGGTCAGGGTGATAAATTGCCTGCGTGAAATAGCCATTCAACTTCTCCAGTACTTACTTTAACGCACTGAAATAGCGAGCTAAAACTTCAATTTGTTCATCACTGTAACCACGGGCAATACGATTCATAATCACCCCACGGCGCTGCCGCTGCTTGAAGGCCAGCAGGTTACTCTTTAGGTAATCAAATGAACGTCCATTGAGGGAGGGAATATCACCCTGGCTGTTGCCTTCCGGGCCATGACAGGCCATGCAGGGAAAAGCGAGCGCTTCAGGGGTGGCCGCGTAGGCATTGCCGACAGAGAAGCAACAAAAAACCACAGCAGCAATGCAATAGCGAACAGTTTTCAAATAGACCACAACATCCCCTACCCGACTTGACAGATTATTATGGCGACCCCACCCCACAAAACTAAATTTGAGATCATCCATTACTATCAAATTAAGGAGTCTCTGATTTAAGGCAAGGTACCGCACACCGACACCATCCCACTAACACCCGTGCTATTCCCGCTACCACAGTCGTTAACAAGCCATTGACCACTCGGTTTGAAGTTATAGATATAATTTACCGCGTTAAGGTAATAGGGGCCATTGCTGTAGGGTAGTTGTTCATGAGGTATCTCCGTCCCAGGTGGTAAACCCGCCTCCGGACCAACATCATTCAAATTGACTAACAGCGCCTTGTTTTTCCAACCATGGGGTACCGCAACATGACAGGCTGTACAGCGAAATGGGCGGTTAAGACCAAAACCTTCTCGATAAATCGTGGCATGTGCGTTATGCAGATTAACCCCGACATCGGGGCCACCAGCACCACAAAGCCCACCCGATATCGGCTTACTAAAGCCGCTTTTTATAGTGACAGAAGGCAAAGGATTTGCGTAAGCATCATAATTGTGGCACTTAAAGCAGATGCCGTCAGGCTGAAGTTCGCCCGTCATATCATCCCAGCCACCTTTGAGCAAAAAATTATTGTTGGAACCGTGTGGTCCCCAGGGGTTTCCATCTTCACCACCATTGGGCATGGCGGTTCCTGCTGCCGTATCCGAACCATGGCAATCAGAGCAGTACATGGTCTGGGTGCCTATGCCCGCACTCCAGGGAGGCAAAAAGGCTGCCATATCACCGCCCAAGTCACGCACCGCTGCGGTACGCCCAGTCGGCCGCATCACTGAGTGCCAGCTGCGGTGATTATTGCTAGCAAAATCGACTATTTTAGTACATTTCAACGCAGAATAGGGGGTCTCTGTTGCCGCGTTAACTCCATTCCAGGCTTGCCCATCCCAGGGTGAATCAGCAAAGCCAGGATTACCGGGCGGATTGGTAGCAAAATCATCAACATCATCAATACCGCAAGTAAGGGCATCGTTGGAGCCCCAGCCAGGGTCTATAGCAGTCCCGGTACAAGTCACACAAACACAACCAGGGTCAAAGCCATTGCCATCACAATCAGAGGAGGTATTGCTATAGACAAGCTGTGCTCTCCACTGATACGCCCATGCCCAGTCGTTAAACTCCCAGCTGTATGTAAAATACTTGTAGGTTGAGACCTGCCCCGAAAAAGCCCCCGAATCATTAGTCTGTAGTGGTGACCCTTGGTGATGTATGGGCGACTGAAACTCCATCGCCTGGTTGGTGTAGAAGATCACGCCGTTGGTACCCGGCGGGGTGCCGCCCAAATAACCCAGTGGGGGTGGGTTAATATCATCAAACGCGTAATCGGAGTGACACTTTAAACAGACCTGATATTCACGGGTTACATAGGGTTCGGCCACCAGTGAGGAGCCGTTTTGTGGCGGTACTCCTTTTTTGATGCTGTAGCTGATAGGCGAAGTGCCAAAGGCGCTGAAACCATAGCTCGGCTCTACCCCCCAAGTGCCCCGGAGCACCCCTGAGATGAGGTTGCTGTGCTCGGTAGCCCCATCGGTCAGGTTGTGGTCATGGGTGCCTGCGGCGGCCGGGTTTGAAGGGGCATCGGTGGCCAAGCGGTTTTTGGTGACCCGAT
>Ga0256839_1000246_pt1 | contig 70438 bp, 63 predicted proteins | sample 354166metaG_FD_185968 | JGI IMG/M metagenome (GOLD analysis project Ga0256839, IMG submission 185968) | Hydrothermal vent microbial communities from Mid Atlantic Ridge, Atlantic Ocean - 354-166 | ecosystem: Environmental > Aquatic > Marine > Hydrothermal vents | place: Atlantic Ocean: Mid...
TCCCCGGTATTCCGGGTAAGTTTTTCCTTCTCCGTCATTCCGGGCGAGCGGAGCGAGACCCGGAATCCATAGCCCCAGGTGGCACGGGGTAGCCAACAGACGCATAACCACCAGCTTCCAGAGCGTCGCCAACGGGTGCCGGGGCTTCTAGCGCTTTTGTGTCACTCTTTCCCATTGTGTGGCATGGATTCCCGCTTCCGCGGGAATGACGGGGAGTAGGCGGGAATGACAGGGGGTGCGGGGATTGCGGTGTGGGAGCGGGAATGACGAGAGAGTAGGTGGGAATGATGGGAGGTGCGGGGCTGTGGAGCAGGCTCAGTCAACATGCTTTGGTGTGATGAAGGCGGTACAATAACGGGGTTTTCAATCAATCCAATAGCGGAGTTGTGTGATGAATGTATCCCCGGAAAAGGCTCGCCTGGGCGAGAAGGTCAAGGATTTTGAACTGTTACTGACAGGTAACAAACAGGCCCATCTATATGATTATTTGGGCGACCAGTGGTTGGTTTTGTACTTTTATCCCCGGGCCAGTACGCCAGGTTGTACGCAGGAAGGTTTGGATTTCAGCGCTTTGTATGCGGATTTCCGTCAGGCCGGTACGGATATTCTGGGTTGTTCCCGGGATACGCTCAAGCGGCAGGAAAACTTTAAGGCCAAATACGGTTTTCCTTTTGATCTGATTGCCGATACCGAGGAGGTTTTGTGCCGCTACTTTGATGTGATCAAGGAAAAAACCCTGTATGGAAAGAAGCATATGGGCATTGAACGCAGTACATTTCTGATTGATGCCGATGGCATATTGCGGCATGAGTGGCGCAAGGTGAAGGTCAAGGGGCATGCGCAAGACGTTCTGGACACGGTGCAGCGCTTGCAGCAGGATTAGATTTTTTAGTCGGCGCGCGCCTTGGTGCGTTGATAGTAGTCTCTGGAGAAAGCCGCCAGGCGGTTGGTTTCGATGGCCTGGCGGATATGGCGCATAAACTCCTGGTAAAAGTACAGGTTGTGAATGGTGTTCAGGCGTGCGCCGAGAATCTCATTGCAGCGATCCAGATGCCGCAGGTAGGCGCGGGAAAAATGTCGACAGGTATAGCAGCCACAGTTTTCATCCAGAGGGCGGGTGTCGTACTGGTGTTTGGCGTTGCGAATTTTGATAATGCCGTCCCAGGTAAACAAATGGCCATTACGCGCATTGCGGGTGGGCATGACGCAATCAAACATGTCCACACCTAGCTTGACGGCTTCCAGAATGTCTTCGGGTTTGCCCACGCCCATAAGGTAACGGGGCTGGTCGGCAGGTAGTTTGGGCGTGGTGGCTTTGAGCACTTGTTCACGCAGATCCTTGGGTTCGCCCACAGACAAACCGCCTATGGCGTAGCCATGAAAGCCAATTTCCAGCAAACCAGCGACGGATTCCTGCCGCAGCTCCGGATACATGCCGCCTTGCACAATGCCGAACAGGGCATTGGGATTGTCGCCGAAAGCCGCTTTGCTGCGGTGGGCCCAGCGCAATGACAGGCGCATGGATTCAGCGGCTGTTTTTTCGTCGGCCGGGTAGGGCGTGCATTCGTCAAAAATCATAACGATGTCCGAACCCAGCGCGCGCTGCACGGCCATGGATTCCTCCGGGCCCATAAAGATTTTTGATCCGTCTACAGGTGAGGCAAAGGTGACGCCGGCTTCTGTGATTTTTCGTCTTTTTGCCAGGGAAAACACCTGAAAGCCGCCTGAGTCGGTGAGAATGGGGCGGTTCCAGCCTATAAAATCATGCAGGTCGCCATGAGCGCTGATGACATCGGTGCCCGGTCGCAGCATAAGGTGAAAGGTATTTCCGAGAATAATTTCCGCGCCCAACTCGGTGAGCTCATTCGGTGTCATGGCCTTGACCGTGCCGTAGGTGCCGACAGGCATGAAGCAGGGGGTTTGAATGCTTCCGCGGGAAAATTCCAGTTGTCCGCGCCGGGCCATGCCGTCTGTGTTTTTCAGGCTAAATTTCATGCTGGTGTGTTCTTAGTTTCTGACCCGCAAGCGAAGTTCTCGGGGCAGGGCAAAAACCATGTTTTCCGGTTCGCCGTTGAGCTCTTCAACATCGCAGTCGTTGAGGTTTTTGCACAAAAAGCGAATGACTTCCTGCACCAGTTTTTCAGGTGCTGAGGCACCGGCGGTGACGCCCACTACCTGAATATTTTTAAGCCACTCCGGGCGAATGTCTTCAACGCCGTCAATCAGGTAGGCAGGCGTGCCCTGGCGTTCAGCCAGTTCACGCAAACGATTGGAGTTGGAGCTGTTGACACTGCCCACTACCAGAACCAGGTCGGATTGTTTGGCGATGTCGCGCACAGCCATTTGACGGTTCTGGGTGGCGTAGCAAATATCGTCCCGGCGAGGCCCACGAATGGCCGGGAATCTGTCTTTGAGAATGCTGATAATCTCAGCAGTGTCATCCAGTGAAAGGGTGGTTTGCGTCACGAAGGCCAAGCGGTCGGGCTGGTCAACATTCAGGGTTTTGGCGTCTTGGCTCGATTCCACCAGATAAATCCGCCCGCGGCTGTTGGCTTTGTCCCACTGGCCCAGGGTGCCTTCTACTTCCGGATGGCCGGCGTGGCCAATCAGAATCAGGTCATCACCTTTTTTGCTGTGGCGGGAAACTTCCATATGCACTTTGGTGACCAGTGGGCAGGTGGCGTCAAAAACCGTGAGCCCGCGTTCACGCGCTCGTTCGCGCACTGACCGGGAGACACCGTGGGCTGAGAAAATCACCGTTTGTCCGTCCGGGATTTGGTCCAGCTCATCCACAAAAATTGCTCCCCGTTTACGCAGGTTATCGACCACATAGCGGTTATGCACCACTTCGTGGCGCACATAAATGGGGGCGCCAAACAAGTCCAGGGCGCGGTTGACAATGTCGATGGCCCGGTCGACCCCGGCGCAAAACCCTCTTGGATTGGCCAGCAAAATCTTCATGCGCTTGTGTCCTTTTCAGCAGAAGGTTCCGGTTTGGGGCCAAACAGGGCGTCAATAACCAGGAGTATGGCCCCCAGAGTAATGGCCATGTCCGCCACATTGAAAGCCGGCCAGTACCAGGTTTTGTAGTGCCATTCGATAAAGTCCACCACATAGCCTTTATGCAGGCGGTCAATGGTGTTGCCCAGGGCGCCGCCGATAATCAGGGCCAGGCCGATATTCAGCCAGCGGAAGTGGTAGGAGGTTTGTTTGAGCCATCGCATGAGCCAAAAAATGATGAGAATGGCCAATGCGCTCAGGAACCATCGCTGCCAGCCGGGTTGGTTGGCCAGAAAGCTAAAAGCCGCGCCTTCATTATGCATCAGGGTCCAGTTGAACCAACTGGTGACCGGTTGGCCCACATACAGTTCCAAGGATTGACTTGCGATGGACTTGGTCCATTGGTCCAGCGCGACGACCAAGGCAGAAATCCAGAGCCACCACAGGCCAGAGCGACCGGTTTTTGGTGAGGCGTTGGGTGATTGGGGGGCTGGCTGAGTCATGGTGTTACGCGAAAATTCGGGTTTCTCCAGGGCCTTCGATATTGATGATGCACCGCTGGCATAATTGCGGGTGTGTATCGTTTTGACCCACATCCGGGCGGATATGCCAGCAGCGGATGCATTTTTTCCCCTGGGCGGGCTTGACGGCGATGGCCGCGGACTGTCCGGCCACCTGAATTGGGTGAGCATCCGCCGGCAGGCTGCCCAGCGGTTTCAGCTCTGCGGCCGAGGTAATCAGCACAAAGCGCAATTCATCTTCAATGGCTTTCAGTTTGTGATACAGCTCCTCTGGCAGATACAGGCTGACAGCCGCATCCAGGGATGAGCCGATTTTGCCAGCCACGCGCAATTCTTCCAGGTGTTTTTTGGTGGCTTCACGGATTTCCTCAATCAATGCCCAATGGCTGTCTGACCACAGGCCGGATTCTGCTTCCGGCAGGCTGGGAAATTCATACCAGGTGGAAAACAGGATGTGCTTTTGTTCGGTGTCGCTACCGGCTGGCATGTTACGGCGAATTTCATCGGCGGTGAACGTCAGAATGGGCGCCATCCATCGCACCAAAGCCTGTAACACGTGATACAGGGCGGTTTGCGCCGAGCGTCTGGCTGTCCCGTCGGTGCGAGCGGTATATAGCCGGTCTTTTAATACATCCAGGTAGAAAGCGCCCATTTCCTGGGAGCAAAAGTGCAGCAGCTTTTGGTAAACCTGATGAAACTGATAGCGGTTATAAGCGTCTACAAGTTCGGTTTGCAGGGCACTGGCGCGGCGAATGGCCCATTGATCCAGGTGCGTCAGCTGCTCAACCGGCATCATGGTTTGCGGAGAAAAATCACTCAAGTTGCCCAGCAGAAAGCGTGCGGTGTTACGAATGCGGCGATAAGCGTCGGCAATCCGCCGGAGAATTTCGTCGGAAATGGTCATTTCGTTGCGGTAATCCGCAGAGGCCACCCACAAGCGCAAAATATCCGCGCCCATTTTGTCAATAATCTGTTGGGGTGCAATCACATTGCCCAGGGATTTGGACATTTTCCGGCCTTTGGCGTCCACCACAAAGCCATGGGTCAGCACCTGTTTATAGGGTGCGTGCCGGTTAATGGCCGATCCGGTCAGCAGGGAGGACTGAAACCAGCCGCGGTGCTGGTCAGAGCCTTCCAGGTACAGATCCGCCGGTTCATGGAGGTTGTCGCGGCGGTTGAGAACGGCAAAATGCGACACGCCGGAGTCAAACCAGACATCCAGTACATCGGTGATTTTGTCGTAGTGTTTGGCGTCTTCACCCAGCAGCTCGGCCGGATCCAGATCAAACCAGCTGTCCATGCCGTGTGTTTCCATGCGTTGGGCCACCTTTTCCATAAGTGCGGTGGTATCGGGGTGTAATTCCCCGGTTTCCTTGTGTACAAACACGGTAATGGGAACGCCCCAGGTGCGCTGGCGTGAAATGCACCAGTCAGGGCGCCCGGCCACCATGCCATGTATCCGTTCCCTGCCCCATTCCGGAACCCACTGAACCCGCGTGATCTCTTCCAGCGCCTGTTGTCGCAGGCCGTTTTTATCCATGCTGATAAACCACTGGGGTGTGGTGCGGAAGGCGGTGGGCGTTTTGTGCCGCCAGCAATGGGGGTAACTGTGTTGAATTTTCTCGGCATGGAGCAAAGCATCGTGCTGCTTGAGGGTGTCAATGATGCTGTCGTTGGCTTTCCAGACGTGCTGTCCGGCAAATAGCGCCGTGCCCGGTACATAGACGCCGTTGCCGGCCACCGGGTTGTCCACCGGCAGGTTGTACCGGCGACCTGCCTGAAAGTCTTCCACACCATGCCCGGGTGCGGTATGGACAGCGCCGGTGCCGGAGTCGGTGGTGACATGCTGGCCCAGAATCACGGGGACCTGGCGGTCGTAAAAGGGGTGCTTCAGCATTATCCCTTCCAGCCGGTCGCCGGTGGTTTCGGCCAGAATTTCCGGGTTTTCGATGCCATACCGCTGGGTGGCCTGGCTGACCAGTTCCGAGGCGATGACCAGCGCTCCGTCAGGGTGGCCCTGTACCAGCGCATAGCTTAACTCCGGATGCAGCGCCACTGCCTGGTTGGCCGGCAGCGTCCACGGTGTGGTGGTCCAGATGGGGATGGATACCGGCGTTTGGCGGCTTTCAAGGCCAAAAGCCTGCCAGACAGCGGCTGCATCAACGGCCTTGAAGGCCACATCAATGGATGGTGAGGTTTTGTCCTGATACTCAATTTCCGCCTCAGCCAGCGCAGAGCCGCAATCGAAACACCAGTTGACCGGTTTGACGCCTTTTTCCACATGGCCGTTTTCAATGATTTTCGCCAGTGCGCGCACCATATCGGCTTCATACTGGAAGTCTTTGGTCAGGTAGGGATTGTCCCAGTCGCCAATCATTCCCAGGCGTTGAAACGCCTGTTTTTGCACACTCACCTGGCGGTCGGCATACTCACGGCATTTTTGCCGGAAGGTTTTGGCATCGACTTTTTGACCAACCTTGCCGACCTTTTTTTCCACCTGAATCTCGATGGGCAGTCCGTGGCAGTCCCAACCTGGTACATAGGGGGCCTGAAAGCCTGACAGCAGCTTGGACTTGACAATTATGTCCTTGAGCACCTTGTTAACGGCATGTCCCATGTGGATAGCGCCGTTGGCGTACGGCGGGCCGTCATGGAGCACAAAGCGGGGTCTGTCGGCGCTGTGCTGCATTAACTGCTCGTAAAGCCGCTCCTGTTGCCACTGCTTCACCCATTGGGGTTCCCTTTGAGCCAAAGCGGCTTTCATACCGAAGCGGGTTTTCGGCAAGTTCAAGGTGTCTTTATAGTTTTTCTCACTGCTGTCGGTCACCCGTGGCCTCCTGCGGCATCTGCTCAAGAATGGCCCTGGCAGCATCGGCATCGTGGTGCATCTGTGCTTTCAGGGCCGCTAAACCGTCAAATTTTACTTCATCTCTCAGCTTTTGCATAAACATTACTTCTACCGGCTGGCCATAAATATTGTCGCAAAAGTCAAACAAATGCGCTTCCAGGACATACTGGCGCTCACCGTTGTGGGCGATGGTTGGGTTGGTGCCCAGACTGGCCACGCCGGGAACCTGTGCGCCATTGGCCAGGGAAACGCGCACGGCAAACACACCCAGAACCGGCGGCTGTGGCGAGCGAACCGCCAAATTGATGGTGGGCATATCCAGTGTTCGTCCCAGCTGCCACCCGCGGCGAACGCGGCCAGTGATGGAAAAAGGGCGTCCCAGCATGGCATTGGCAGCAGGAATATCGCCGGCGCGCAGCCGTTGTCGGATCAGGGAACTGCTGACGCGCTGGCCGTGATGGGTCACGCTGGGAATGGACTCCACGGTAATTCCGCGGCCAGCGGCCATGTGTTTGAGAAATTCAAAGTTTCCCTGGCGATTTTTGCCAAAACGAAAATCATCGCCGACAACGATATGCCGGGCATTGAGGCTGTTAAATAAAATTTTCTCGGCGAAGTCAGTGGCGGAAAGCTCGGCCAGGCGACGGTTAAAGTTCAAAAAAACGCCGATATCAAGCCCCATGGCGGCCAGCAGGCGGTATTTCTGCTTGAATGGCGTCAGCAGCGTTAAGCGCTCTTTGCCGCCAAAATATTGGGCAGCCAAAGGCTGCATGGTCACAACAGCGGACGCGCATTGATGTGTGCTGGCCAATTGCCGCACCCGCTGAATTAACGCCTGATGACCAATGTGGAGGCCATCAAAATTACCAATGGTAAGAGCGGTTTTGCAATCGCTGGCCATGCCGGGCTGTGGATAACGGATCAACTTCATGGTGATTTTTGTGGCTTGGTTGTGGCGCGGCGAGGCGTGGCCGGCTGAATCACCCGGCGCAGGTTAATGCCCAGCAGCCACAAGCCGGTGGCATAGCTGGCCGCGCCAGTCGCTATCAGCAGTAACAAAGTCCCCATTTTGGCAATTGCGGATTGATTATGCCAGTTCCAACCTGTGTTGGACAGAAACCACAGAGACAACAGTAAAATCACGGCCATCAAGCCGCTGGCCAGAACAATCCGCCAGACATTATGCCAGGGAAAGAAGGGCGAGGTTACCAAGGCCTGACGGTGCAAAGCGCGGTACAGCAAGCGGGTTTGCAACCAGCCAGAAGCCGCTGACGCCAGGGCCAGGGCCACATGCAGGGCAGCAAAACCCAGCCACCACAAGACGGCGGTGAGCGTGATGTTTAGAAACATGTTGGCAAACAGGCTGGCGACGCCGATTTTTACCGGGGTGCGCGTATCCTTGCGCGAATAAAAAACCGGCAGTAGGACTTTGTTGAGGACAAATGCCGGCAGACCAAGCATATAGGCCATTAGGCTAAGGGCTGTCATCTGGCTGTTATCGGGGGTGAATCGGCCATACTCAAACAGACTGATAACCACGGGTTTTGCCAGCGTGGCCAGGCCGACAGCGGCGGGCACGGCAATGAGTAGCGCCAAGGTCACGGCCCAGCGAATGGTTTGTGCGAATTCTCCTGAGCGCCCGGAGGCATGCTGGAATGACAGGGCCGGCAGAATAACCGTGGAAATGGCAATGCCAAAAACGCCCAAAGGAAACTCCAGCAGGCGGTCGGAGTAATACAGAAAGGACACACTGCCTGCCAGGGGTAGAAAAGTGGCAATGATGGTATCCAACAGCAAATTGACCTGGGCGATAGAGGAGCCAAACAGCGTGGGCGCCATCAGGCGCATCACTTTTTTAACCTGCGGGTTGGAAAAGCCCCAGCGTGGACGCGGTAACAGACCCATGCGCCACAAAGCCGGCAACTGCGCCAGCAATTGCACGACACCGGCGATCAGGACGCCAAAGGCCAGTGCCTTGACAGGTGGATTAAAGTGATTTTTCAGCCAGAAAGCCGCGGCAATCAGTGACAAATTCAGCAACACGGGCGTGGCGGCAGGCAGGGCGAACCGCTGGTGGGAGTTGAGAATGCCGCCGGCAAAGGCCACCAGGGAAATCAGCGGCAGATAAGGCAGTGTCATGCGCAGCATGCTGATCGTCTCGCGATACACTGCCGGGTTGTCGAGATAGCCGGGCGCGAAAACCGCGATAACCGCTGGCGCAAAAATTTCCATCAGCGCAAAAACAATCAGGGTGACAGCCAGCAGACTGCCGGCGATTCGATCCACAAAATCTTTAAGCGCCTGTTGGTCGCCGTTGGCCTTGATTTCGTTCAGCACCGGAATAAAGGCCAAAGAGAAGGAGCCTTCGGCAAACAGGCGACGCATAAAATTGGGGATCTTGAATGCGACAAAAAACGCATCAGTCCACAGGGTTGCGCCAAAAAAGCGTGCCACCACCATATCGCGAACAAAACCTGTCAGGCGCGATAACAAGGTGAAGAAACTCACAATAACGGTGGATTTAAACAAATTCATGGGTGCTGGGAGGGCTTTAGCCGTTGACCTGTGGTGAATTTGATGGGAAAATTGACGGCTTGATTAGGAACCCGGGCTCGGATACATGGCCATGCGCTCGTGTTTTCAGCCTTGTTGCTGGTTCCTGGCATTATTAATTGAATGGTATTTTGGAGAAAAACCTTGGCTAATTCAGCTTCCGCTAAAAAACGCGTCCGTCAAGCGGCGAAACGACGCCAGCATAACATGAGCTTGCGTTCCAAAGCACGCACCTATATCAAAAAAGTGGTTGCGGCTATTGAAGAAGGCAACAAGGAGCTGGCCATGCAGCGGTACCGGGAAATGGTGCCGGTTGTGGACAGTATTGCCGATAAGGGTCTCTTCCACAAAAACAAAATGGCGCGCCATAAGAGTCGCCTGAATGCAAAAATCAAGAAGATGGCCTCTTGATATTGTACAAGAGTGCCTGATGTCGAAATAAAACGGTCATCAGGTTTCTGCCGTGTTCCAGAAAAAGCCGGTGCTAGCACCGGCTTTTTTGCATCCACCCAAAATGACCCCTTGCGATTGAGTTGGCTAGCAAGTACGGGGCAAAATTTGAATTACATCGCAAAAAACAGTCCTCCAGGCGCTAAACTGGCTTTATTTTGCCGGTGGCTGTGATATTATCAAACTCAGATAACCATATTTTTCTGAGAGGGGTTGACAATAAATGTCACTGGCAAAGCAAAAAATCAGCACGTCGGATTTAACCATTGGCATGTACGTGTGTCAGTTAGATCGTCCCTGGTTGGACACCCCCTTTCCTTTTCAGGGGTTTTATTTGCGCACCTGGCATGAAATCAAGGAAGTTCAGCGATTTTGTTCCTATGTGTATGTGGACGTGGAAAAAGGTGTTTCGCCTCGGCCCGTCGAAGAGAAAAAGACCGCCTCAGCCAATCGCCAGCAAGACAGGACATCGTCGATTGTTACGCGCGCAGACCTCAAGCGCATCGCCATTGATACCACGCGTTATGGCGAACCAAAGAAATCTTTTGGCCGGGAGCTGACCGAAGCAGCACCCTTGTTTTCCGAGCTGGCCAGTGTTGTCGAGGAAATTGGTTTCAATTTGCGTGTCGGCAAACGCATTGATATCAAGAAAACCAAACAAGCCGCGCGGGTGATGGTGGAAAGCGTTTTGCGTAATCCCAACGCCCTGGTGTGGCTCAGCCGCTTGAAAAACAAAGGTGAATACACCTACAACCATTCCCTGCGCAGTTCTGTGCTTGGCATTGTGGTGGGGCGTCATATCGGCCTGGATGAGCAGAGTCTGACAGAGCTGGCCACAGGCATCTTGCTGGCGGACATTGGCAAGACAAAAATCAAGCGCAGTTTGCTGGAAAAAACCGAAGCGCTGAGTGTTGATGAAAAACGCCTGCTACGCAGCCATGTGGAACTGGGAGTGGAAATCCTTGCGTCAATGCCGGAAACCGAGCACACCACTTTGGTGATTGTTGAAACACATCACGAAAGATATGACGGCAGTGGCTACCCTTATGGTCTGGCTGGTAGTGAAATCCCGTATTTTGGTCAAATTGCCGGGCTGGTGGATACCTTTGACGCCATGACCAGCAAGCGCCCCTATGCCATACAGAAAACTCCGGCACAGGTCATGGACTGGCTGTATCAACAACGGGGGCACTTGTTTGACTCGGAATTGATTGACCATTTTATTCAGGCCGTTGGGCTCTATCCGGCCGGTACGGTGGTGGAACTGACCGATGGCTCAGTGGGTTTGGTGTTGTCCCATAACCGGGAAAAGCGGTTGCGTCCGGAAATCCTGTTGCTGAAGGATAACCGGAAAAAACTGCTGGAAAACCCCAAAGTGGTGGATTTGTCACGCAAACCATTGTTTAGCAAAAAAGAACGCCCCATGGTAAACCGAGCTTTGTTGCCTGATCAGGCGGGTCTGGACGCGAATCGTGTTGCCGAACAACTGGCTGCCAGCAAAATTTTCGCCAAAGGTCTCCTGGCCAAGGTCAGTTAGCACCGCTTGACAATCTCACGCGTGGCTTTGGCGCCGGGGCATGGCCGAGCTTTTCTCTTTGTGAACCTTTATAGACAGCGCTTCTTGCTGGTGCATTCTGCCACTGCCCATCGTATAATCCCTGCTTAGCCTTATCTGCGCCGTAATGGCATGTCAATCATGCACACATATTTGACCCTTCTGCAAAAACTGCTCACCGAAGGCGCGGTCAAAGAAGATCGCACCGGAACCGGCACGCGCAGTCTTTTTGGTTATCAGATGCGTTTTGATCTGAACCAGGGCTTTCCGCTGTTGACGACCAAGAAACTACATGTGAAATCCATTATTCATGAATTGCTCTGGTTTCTGGCCGGTGATACCAATATCCGTTATTTGCAAAACAACGGCGTGCGCATATGGGATGAATGGGCCGATGAAAATGGTGAGCTGGGGCCGGTATATGGTCGCCAGTGGCGTTCCTGGCCCTGTCCGGACGGCGGCAGCATCGACCAGATTGCCCAAGTGGTGGAGCAGATAAAGGCCAACCCGGACTCACGCCGCTTGCTGGTGAGCGCCTGGAACCCCTGTGAAGTCAACGACATGGCATTGCCCCCATGCCATTGTCTGTTTCAGTTTTATGTGGCCAATGGCCGCCTGTCCTGCCAGCTTTATCAGCGCAGCGCGGACGTGTTTCTGGGGGTGCCGTTTAATATCGCCTCGTATGCCTTGCTGACCTTAATGGTGGCTCAGGTCACCGGACTGGAAGCCGGGGAATTTATACACACACTGGGTGATGCCCATTTGTACAGTAATCACCTTCAGCAGGCGCGCGAGCAACTGCAACGCCAACCACGCACGTTGCCGCGCATGCGTCTGAATCCGGCAGTGAAAAACCTGTTTGAATTCCGCTTTGAAGATTTTTGCCTGGAAGGCTATCAGCCGCATCCGCATATTAGCGCACCGGTGGCCGTCTAGTGTTTACCATCATTGCAGCCATGGACGAAAATGGTGTCATCGGGCGTAATAATGCCTTGCCCTGGCACCTGCCTGTGGATTTGCGGCACTTCAAGGCGGTGACCATGGGAAAGTCCATATTGATGGGCAGGAAAACCTGCGAGTCTTTGCCGTTCGCGCTACCCGGCCGGGAAAATCTGGTATTGACTCGCAATTCTGGCTTTGAACGACCGGGTTTTACACCTGTGGATATGTCGCAGTTACTGGCCAGAGCCGATAACGAAGACATGATGGTGATTGGCGGGGCCAGCATTTACGCCCAGTTTTTGCCACTGGCTTCCCGCATGCTGATCACCCATATTCATCACCAGTTTCCCGGCGATACCTGGTTCCCGGACTGGGACAGGCAGCAGTGGAAAGCTGTGTCCCGAGTTCAGCACAACGCTGATGCGAAAAATCCATGGGCTTGTGATATGGTGGAATACCACCGGGTGGACTCAGCGAGTCAGGCACGATGCTAACGGAAGTCATTACCCAGCCGCGTCCGGGTGAATGGCTGATTCATGTGCCTGAACTGGCGCCCCGGACGGAGTGGTTTGATCACCAGTACTGGCTGAACCAGGGACGGGTGCTGGGGGCCAACGCCGGCCGCGGTTCGGCCTGGATGGTGAAATCTTCCGATGGAAAATGGATGCTGCGGCATTATTTTCGCGGCGGCATGCCGGCCCGAATCAATCGGGACAAATATCTGTGGCAGGGGTTGGACAAGAGCCGCGCCATTGCCGAATGGCGTTTATTGCGGCGCATGCGTGCCGAAGGCTTGCCCGTGCCTGCGCCAGTGGCGGCGCGTGTCCATAAAACCGGCTGGTTTTACCAGGCGGATATTCTCATGGAATACGTGCCCCATGAGCGCACATTCAGCCGTTTTTTGACCGGGAGTACGGCATTTCTGGATGGCGCTGTCTGGCGGCAGGTGGGTGAAGCGATTGGCCTGCTGCATGGCCATGGGTACTTTCATGCCGACCTGAATGCCCATAATATTTTACTCGCACCAGAGCAAGCCTGGTTAATCGATTTTGACCGCGGACGTTATATGCAGTCATTTTCCAGCAAGACTGGCAGCAGCGCACTCACAGCGTGGCAAAAAAAGAACCTGAAGCGCTTGCGGCGGTCCATAGACAAGGTCATGTCCAATAACGCAAAACACCCATCCGGGCAGACGGACACAGCCAACACCGAGCCAGGCGCCAGGTGGCGGGACTTGATGGATGGTTATGCCTCCGGCCGCCAGCAGGCGGCCCGGCGTTTATCAGAGCAGAAAAAGGCATGAAACATTCCGGCGACGATTCACAATCGGTGCGTGACACATTGGGCCGTCCGGTGCGGGATTTGCGCATATCGGTGATGGACACCTGCAACTATCGCTGCCCGTATTGCATGCCCGCCGACAAGTTTGACGAAAACTACCAGTTTTTGCGGCCGCATGAGCGTTTGAGTTTTGATGAAATTGTCATGGTGGCCGAGGCCTTCGCCGCGCATGGCGTGAATAAACTGCGTCTGACCGGTGGAGAGCCCTTGCTGCGCAAAAATCTGCCCGAGTTGGTGCGGCGCTTGGCAAGCATAGAGGGCATTGAAGACATTGCCCTGACCACCAACGGGTTGCTACTGGAAAAGCAACTGCCGGCACTGATTGAGGCAGGATTACAGCGCGTCACCATTAGCCTGGACTCCCTGGATGCCGAACAATATCGGCGGCTTTCAGGCAACAGGGGCGAATTGGCCGTGGTGCTTGGCGCAGTTGAACAGGCGGTGAGCAGTTCGCTGAAAGCGGTCAAGATAAACTGTGTGGTGCAGCGGGGGGTTAACGAGGACCAAATTATCCCGTTGCTGCAGCGGTTCCGGCACACACCGGTGGTGGTGCGTTTTATCGAATACATGGATGTGGGTAACAAAAACGACTGGCAACCCGGGCAGGTGCTGAGCGCAGCAGACATTCTTGACAGGATTCAGCGCCACTGGCCCGTTCAGGCGCTAAAGCCTAATTACCGGGGTGAAGTGGCGGCGCGTTACGCCTATACCGACGGGGCTGGTGAAATCGGCTTTATCACCAGCATCAGCCAGCCATTTTGCGGCGATTGTTCGCGGGCCCGACTATCGGCGGACGGCCGGGTTTACACATGCCTGTTTTCCGAGCATGGCCATGACGTTCGCCCACTACTGCGTGCGGATATTCCGGTCGAAGAACGCCGCACTCAACTGCAGCACATCATTGCCGACATTTGGCGCCAGCGGAGCGACCGCTATAGTGAAAAGCGGGATGCTTTGCGGAAGCAGCGGGACAAAAAAATTGAAATGTACGTCATCGGCGGATAAGGCCGCCTAGACAATCTTTGATCGCATCTAACAGTCATTCAGGTATGCTTATGAGCCAACTTACCCATGTGGATAAAGACAATCGGCCAGCCATGGTGGATGTGAGCGCCAAGGCCGTAACCCGGCGCAGCGCCACAGCGCAAAGCGTGGTGTTTCTGCCGCCTGCCGTGCGTAAGGCACTGGTCGATGGCGAGCTGATGACAGCCAAAGGGCCAGTGTTTCATACCGCCATCATCGCCGGGGTTATGGCCGCCAAGAAAACCCATCACCTGATTCCCTTTTGTCATCCCCTGGGCATTGAAAACTGTAAAATCGCCATTGAACTGGATGACGAAGACAATGCCCGCATTACCTGTACAGTGACAGTAACCCATAAAACCGGCGTGGAAATGGAAGCCCTCACCGGCGCCAGCGTCGCGGCCCTGACCATCTATGACATGTGCAAGGCCCTGTCGCACGACATGGTCATTGGCCAGACCCGCTTGCTGGAAAAAACCGGAGGGAAAAGTGACATTCATCAGCAGGTGGAAGAAAGCGAGAAATGAAAACCATTACCGTGGAATTATTTGGCCGGCTCAAGGATCAACTGGGATTTGTTCAGCGTCGTTACCAAACCGAATCGGCCACTGTGGCGGATTTGTGGCAGGAAATCGTCAGCCAGTCAGCGGTAAACGGCAAACTGGAGCAACACAGCATCCGGCCAGCGGTCAATGACGAGTTCGCCCGTTGGGATCAGCCAGTCAGCGAAGGTGACAGAATCGCCTTTTTGCCGCCGTCTGCAGGAGGATAGCCATGTTTGAGCTCAGTGAACAAGCAATTGACATTGCGGGTTTGCGGCACCGGCTGCAAGACCCGCGTGCCGGAGGTTTTGTCAGCTTTGAAGGTTGGGTGCGCGATCACAACCAGGGCAAAACCGTCATCGCGCTGGCCTATGAAGCCTATCCGGCGCTGGCGCGCCGCGAAGGCGCAAAAATCATTGATGAAGCCAAACAGCGGTTTGATATTCTGCATGCGGTCTGTGTGCATCGCGTGGGTCAATTGGCCATTGGCGACATGGCAGTTTGGGTGGGCGTATCCGCGGCGCACCGGGATGCGGCCTTTGCGGCCTGCCGCTATATTCTGGATGAAGTGAAATCACGCGTACCTATCTGGAAAAATGAAAGCTGGAGCGATGGCCAGTCGGGTTGGGTTGAATAGGAATAAAACCATGGCCGAGGCAGAAGCGTTTGACGGCAAGGCTTACGCTCGGTCACTGCCTCAACTGCCCGGTATCTACCAAATGCTCGATGGCCAGGGCGCGGTGATTTATATTGGCAAGGCGCGCAATCTGAAAAAGCGTGTCAGCAGCTACTTCAGCGGCAAAGCCAAAGACACCAAAACCATGCAGATGCTCCGCCAGGTGGCGGCCATGCGCCACAGCATCACCCGCACCGAGGCAGAAGCCCTGTTGCTGGAAAACCAGCTCATCAAGAAACACACGCCCCGCTACAACATTCTGCTCAAGGATGGCAAAAGCTATCCCTATATTTACCTGTCGGTGCACGAAGACGAATATCCGCGGCTGGAATTCCGCCGGGGCGCCAAAACCGGCAAAGGGCGCTATTATGGCCCTTATCCCAACGCCCAGGCGGTGCGCCATACTCTCAACCATTTGCAAAAGTTGTTCCGCGTCCGCCAGTGCAATAACCAGACTTTCCGTAACCGTTCACGGCCCTGCTTGCAGTACCAGATTGGCCGCTGCTCAGCGCCCTGTGTGGGCCTGATTACACCGGCTGCCTACCAACAACAAATCGATTATACCGAGCAGTTTCTGCAGGGCAAAAGCCCGCGCATTATCCAGCAACTGGTGGCGGAAATGGAAAGCCATGCCGAACAGTTGCGCTTTGAACAAGCCGCCTGCGTGCGCGATCAAATTCGCGAGCTCAAACAAATGCAGTCGCAACAGCTTATGGAGGATCATCGATCGGTTAATCTCGATATCTTTTGCCTGTTGCAGGATTGCGGCATGACAGTGGTTACTCTGGGTTCGATTCGTCATGGCCAGATGTTGGGACACCGGAGTTTTTTCCCCACGGCGCCGGCCGGCAGTCCGCCAGCAGCCATTTTGCAGGCATTTTTAAGCCAGTATTATCTCGACAAACCCGTGCCTGAAACCCTGGTCAGCAATATCGCCGTCACAGAACCGGCGCTATTAAGCGAAATGCTGTCCCAGATGGCAGGGCGCAAAGTCAGCCTGGTGCACAAACCGCGGGGGCAGCGCCGACGCTGGCTGGAGCTGACCGAAACCAATGCCCGCAATGCCTTGCAGCAGCGGCTGAGCAAAGTGGCCAACTGGCAGCAAAAATGGCAAACCTGGGAAAACCAACTGGGTCTTTCCGGGCCGGTGCAGCGGGTGGAATGTTTCGATATCAGCCATTCCCATGGGGAACAAACGCGGGCTTCCTGTGTGGTTTTTGACGTGAATGGGGCCAACAAAAAACAATATCGCACCTACAAAATTAGCGGCATCACAGCCGGTGATGACTATGCGGCCATGCGGCAGGTGTTGCAAAAACGCCTGGACTCCCTGCACAAGCACGGCCTGGACTTACCCGATGTGTGGTTAATCGACGGTGGCAAGGGCCAGGCTAACCAGGCACAACAGGTACTGCAGGAAAATGGAGTTAATGGTATTGAAGTCATTGGCATCGCCAAGGACGAAAACCGCACAGCCGGCGAGGAAAGACTGTTTGTGCTCAGCCAGAACCGGGTGGTCAAGCCCGACGCCCACTCTCTGCTCTCCCACATGGTGCAGTTTATTCGTGACGAGGCCCACCGCTGCGCCATTGGCAGTCACCGCAAGGCCCTGACCCGGAAACGGGCTACCTCACCCTTGGAAGGCATTGCTGGTGTGGGTGAAAAACGGCGCTTGCGCCTGCTCAAGCACTTTGGCGGCATGCAAGGGCTGGAACAAGCCGGCATTGAAGACATTGCCGCCATTCCCGGCATCAGCGCCACACTGGCTGAAAAAATTTACCAGCATTTGCATCGCGGCGGTTGATTTTATGGGGCCAAATGGCTACTCTGCGCCTAATTTATTCCATACCCGACCATGACCAAGCACTTGCCCAATACTCTGACCATTTTGCGGATAGCGCTTATACCGGTCATGATGGTGTTTTTTTACCTGCCGGTTCCCTGGGGACGACACGCCGCCACAGTGGTATTTGTGATCGCCAGCCTGACCGATTTTCTCGATGGCTATTTTGCGCGCAAGCACAAAACCTTTTCCCGTTTTGGGGCTTTTCTGGACCCGGTGGCCGATAAGCTCACCGTCTCCACGGCGTTGATTATGCTGTTGCAAAGTCATCCGACCATTTTGATGATGATTGCCACCCAGGTCATTATTGGCCGGGAAATCACCGTATCGGCCTTGCGGGAATGGATGGCGGAACTGGGAGAACGCGCCGCGGTGAATGTGGCCACGGTGGGCAAGATAAAAACCGGTTTTCAAATGACCGCCATTGCGTTTTTGATGTACAAAACACCCCTGCTGGGTTTGCCGGTGTTTCGCCTGGGGCTGGTGCTGCTTTACGTGGCTGCCGGGTTGACCTTGTGGTCCATGTTTGTGTATCTGAAAGCCGCTTGGCCCATGATGCGGGCCAGCCATGCAGACGACGCAGACAAGGCCAGCATCGAAAAAAAACCGGATAATTTGGGTTGACAAAACCCGATTGCACGATAAAATGTGCGTCCTCAAAGCGGGAATAGCTCAGTTGGTAGAGCACAACCTTGCCAAGGTTGGGGTCGCGAGTTCGAGTCTCGTTTCCCGCTCCAGAATTCAGCTAAAAGGCCAGTCCCGCGACTGGCCTTTGTTTTTTCACCTGGATCTGGCCGGTAATAAAAAAGACTTGTTTTTATCGGCCAATGTAGGGAAAATTGCAGCCTCAAAGCAAAACAGGGCTGGATGGTAGAGTGGTTATACAGCGGCCTGCAAAGCCGTGTACGCCGGTTCGATTCCGGCTCCAGCCTCCAATCTTTTCGCTTCACCACCCCGCCCGGGTGGCGAAATTGGTAGACGCAAGGGACTTAAAATCCCTCGGTGGAAACACCGTGCCGGTTCGATTCCGGCCCCGGGCACCATTGCTTTCATCTTTTCCGTTCACAGTCTTCCTTATCCATGTATTCCCGCAGGCCCGTCACAGCGGAAAATCACCGTTGTGTTTGCCGTGGGTCAATGGGATCATAAGCGTCTGCAGCCATATCTGCCATATAAAAGACAGGCAGCCAATGTCTGTGCGCCCCATGTGAAGCCGTCACGGTGAACCGCGGCGGTTTTCCGGGTGGGTCTGAGGTTATTTTTTCAGGGGTTTATACTTGATCCGGGTGGGTTGGGGTTCACTGCCGTGACGGCGTTTGTAGTCGGCCTCATAATCACTATAGTTGCCTTCGATAAATTCTACGTGGGAGTCGCCCTCAAAGGCCAGGATATGGGTGGCGATGCGGTCCAGGAACCAGCGGTCATGGGAAATGACCATGGCCGACCCGGCAAAATTCAGCAGGGCTTCTTCCAGCGCGCGCAGGGTTTCCACGTCCAGATCGTTGGTAGGCTCGTCCAGCAATAGCACATTGCCGCCTTGTTTGAGTACCTTGGCCAGTTGCAGGCGGTTGCGCTCGCCGCCGGAGAGGTGCTTGACCAGTTTTTGCTGGTCTGAGCCCTTGAAATTGAACTTGCTCAGCCAGGCGCGGGTGGGGATGGTGAAATTTCCGACTTTGATGACTTCCTCGCCGTCCGCCACTTCTTGCCAGAGCTGTTTTTCTCCATGCAAATCTTCGCGGCTTTGGCTGACATGGGCCAGTTTGACGGTGGGGCCAATAATCACTTCGCCACTGTCTGGCTGTTCGTCGCCGGTAATCATTTTGAACAGAGTGGTTTTGCCCGCCCCGTTGGGGCCGATAATGCCGACAATGGCCCCTGGAGGCATTTTGAAACTTAAATCGTCGATAAGCAGCCGGTCTTCGAAGGCCTTGCTGACATTTTTGAATTCAATGACCGTATCGCCCAGCCGGGGGCCTGGCGGGATGTAGATCTGCTGGGTTTCGTTGCGTTTTTGGAACTCTTTGGATTGCAGTTCCTCAAAAGCGGCCAGCCGGGCCTTGCTTTTGGCGCGCCGGCCCTTGGGGTTGGAACGCACCCATTCCAGCTCCTGCTTAATGGTGCGCATATGGGCCTGTTCGGCGCGTTTTTCCTGCTCCAGGCGTTTTTCCTTCTGCTCCAGCCAGGAGGAGTAATTGCCTTTCCAGGGAATGCCGTGGCCGCGATCCAGTTCCAGTATCCATTCGGCGGCATTGTCGAGAAAATAACGGTCGTGGGTGACGGCGACAATGGTGCCGGGAAAGTCTTTCAGATAACGCTCCAGCCAGGCCACGGTCTCGGCGTCCAGGTGGTTGGTGGGCTCGTCCAGCAGCAGCATGTCGGGGTTAGACAGCAGCAGCTTGCACAAGGCCACGCGGCGCTTTTCGCCGCCGGAAAGGTGTTTGACCGTGGCCTCCCACGGTGGCAGGCGCAGGGCTTCGGCGGCCATTTTCAGGGTGTGGTCCAGGTTCCAGCCGTTGGCCGCGTCGATTTTTTCCTGCAGTTCGGCCTGTTTGGCCAGCAGCTCATTCATTTCGTCATCGCCCATGGGTTCAGCGAAACGGTTGCTGATTTCGTCAAACTCGCGCAGCCATTGTTTGACTTCGCCCATGCCTTGTTCCACGTTTTCGCGAACCGTTTTGTCCTCGTCCAGTTCCGGTTCCTGGGGCAGGTAGCCGATTTTGATGCCCGGTTGCGGGCGCGCTTCGCCAGAATATTCCTTGTCCACGCCCGCCATAATGCGCAGCACGGTGGACTTGCCCGCGCCATTGAGACCCAGCAGGCCTATTTTTGCGCCGGGGAAAAACGACAGGGAAATATCTTTGATGATTTCGCGATTGGGGGGAACGGTCTTGCTGACGCCGTTCATGGTGTAAATGAATTGGGCCATGATTTTTTCAGGTTGCAAACAAAGGCGTAATGATACCAAGAGTTTTCAGACTTGGGGGAGAAAGCGATGGCCTTTGCTGTCAGGTTTTTCGGGTTAGCCAGCGGTAAATGGCCCTGGCGTCGCCATTGTGGTGGGCCGCGGCCAGTTTGGCGGCTTTTTTTGGCGGTAGCTCTCCGGCAAGCAGGGCAGCCAGCTTTTGCTGTTCTGCGGTAATGCCTTGCGGGCTGGATGACGGGTTGCCAGCCACGGCAATGACAAATTCACCCTTGTGCTGATTGGTGTCAGCCGCGACAAAGTCCCGCAATTGCGCCAGGGTGCCGTGGTACACGGTTTCAAAGGTTTTTGTCAGCTCGCGCCCCAAGGTGGCCAGCCTGTCTGCGCCCAGTACTTCCACCAGGCTGTGCAGGCTGTCGCCAATGCGATGTGCAGACTCATAAAACACCAGTGTGGAGGGCGATTCCTTTAGTGCCGCCAGGCGTTTTTTGCGTTGTGAGGGTTTGGCCGGGAGAAAACCAACAAAGCGGAAATCATCTGTGGGCAGACCGCTGACACTGAGCAGAGCCGTGGCGGCCGATGGCCCGGGTATGGGGGAAACGGGAATTTTTTCCGCATGCGCCTGTCTGACCAGCGTGAACCCCGGATCGCTAATCAGCGGGGTGCCAGCATCAGAGACAATGGCGATATTGGCGCCGGTATGCAGTTGGCGAATCAGCTCCGGGGCGGACTGATGCTCATTGTGCTGGTGGTGGCTGACCAGTGGCGTGTCAATGCCATAAGCCTGTAATAACCGGCGGCTGTGGCGGGTGTCTTCGCAGGCGATGACATCCACCTTTTTCAGTGTCTCGATGGCGCGGGCGGATATGTCGCCCAGATTGCCAATGGGCGTGGCCACCACATACAGGGTGCCCGGGCTGTCAGGCTTTTTATTTTGCGCATTCATGGCAAACAGACTATCATTATTGCTTCTGGAACGAAACCCGAACGCGCACTTGTTTCCAGCATGGAAGCGATGTGCAGGAGAAGATACGCCCTCATGGAAAGACATTGCGCCTTGACTGATCGTTATTCGCCGTTTTCCCCACGCAGGGTATCCCTGGCCTTTCCTCCTGGCCGGTGGCTGCGCTGGTGCTTTTTGATAGTCTGGCTATTGCTGTTGACAGCCTGTGGCAGCGGTCCTGTGCGCCCGGGCAGTCATTCCCTGGAGCGGCAGGCGAGTGCCGCCTGGGAAAGCGGTGACTACTACCAGGCAGCGGCGTTGTACCGCCAGATTTTCCGGCAAACGGCTCGCCCGGCGGATGCCCTGATGGCTGCCCGGGCAATGCTGGCCGCCGGTGAATATCCGGCGGCGCTAGCCTGGCTGACAGAGACCAGGCAGCCGGTTTCCGATATCGTCAGTGGCAGTGAGGCGGCGCAATGGAATCTGCTCCAGGCCGAAGCGCTGGCTGGTGTGGGGCGTTACCCTGAAGCCCTGGAGCTGTTGACGGATTCTCCGGAAAATCTGCCAGATGAGGCGATGCGCCAGCAGGTTTACCGTCTGAAGAGCCAGTTGCAGCGAAAAACCGGTCAGTTATTACCAGCAGCATTGACTCAGATGAAATGGCTGGATTGGCTGCAGCAGCAGGGTGTGGAGGATGTCCGCTGGCAGGAAGTGGCCGACGAGTTGGTGGCGATTTTGTTCGCCATCCCTGAAGATGAGATAAAGGCCGCATTGGAAGATGAACCCCTGAACCCGACGCAACGGGGCTGGCTGGAAGCAGCGTATATTGGTTTTGGGATGAACCATGACGAAGCCGGCCAGTGGATGCAGTACTGGCCGGAGCATCCGGCCCGACGCTATTTTCTTGGTGTTGCGGATAGTGTTCCCCGGCGCATTGCTGTGCTGCTGCCTTTAACTGGCCGTTATGCGGCCATTGCTCGCAGTATCCAGCAGGGGATGATCGCCGCTGCCTACGCTGGCCCGGCTAACCGCCAGTTGCGGTTTTTTGATACCGGCGACAAGGGTAAAGCCGTGGCCGATGCCTATTTTTCGGCCTTGGAAAGCGCACCGGATTTTATTGTTGGTCCCTTGAGCCGCACGGCTGTGCAGCAATTGGCGGCCATGCCTGCCCCCACCGCACCGGTGTTGGCATTGAATGAATTGCCCGAAAACACCCTCGGCAGCGGTTTTTACCAGTTTCCGCTCAGCGCCCGGGATGAGGCCGACGATGCCGCTTTAAGGATGCTGGCAGAAAAACACCACAAGGCCATTGTGGTGGTGCCGGAAACCGCTTGGGGGCAACGGGTGGGCAGAGCCTTTGCGGAAAACTATGCATTTAACGCCGGACGTGTCCTGGATACGGTGTTCTACGATGAAAAATCCAATGACCACAGTGCGCGCTTGCGCCGAGGATTGGGGCTGGATGCAAGCCGCGACAGGGCCCGTCAATTGCAAAGGCTCATCGGCCAGAAACTGGAAAGCGCGGAGCGCGTTGACCCGCGTATCGAGGCGATTTTTCTGGCGGCGCGTCCCCGTCAGGCGCGCATGATAGTGCCGCAACTCAAATTTTTGCATGCCGGTCATGTGCCTGTTTATTCCACCTCGCACATTTACAGCGGCGTCAAAAACCCCGGTCAGGACAAAGACCTGGAAGGTGTCCGCTTTGCCGATGCACCCATTGTGGTGCATCCGCAGGCAGTGCAGGAACAAACGGGTCTGGACGTAAATGCTCTGGGCGCAGGCAAGCGTTATTTTGCTTTTGGCTATGATGCGCTGACGGTTCTTGACCGTTTGCAGTGGATGGACACATTTGGCACAGGCCGTATTCGCGGGCTCAGTGGTGATTTGTCTTTACAGGGGAACCGGATTGGCCGGCGTCTGGATTGGGCCCGGTTTCATCGTGGGGTGCCTGAGCCCTTGCCGGATATCGCTTATGACGCCACATTGCTGTTTGATGAGCCCAAGCCGGCCGTTGAAAACGCGGTCCGGAGTCAACCGGTCACACCGGACTAAAACCAGACAGCATGCGCCGCCGGGGCAGTTATTGGGAAAAACAGGCCATGAAGTACTTGCGCCGTCAGGGTCTGAAGCTGATTTGCCGCAATTACCTGTGCCCATTGGGGGAGGTGGATCTGATTATGCGGCATCATGACACGCTGGTTTTCGTTGAAGTGCGTTTTCGTGCCGCATCCGGCTGGGTGAGCGCCGCCGAGTCGGTGACGCTTGCCAAACAGCGCAAGGTGATTCGGGCCGCGGCGCATTATTTGCAGCGCCACCAACGTTATGCGAATATGCCATGCCGGTTTGACGTATTGGCCATTAGTCAATCGGCTGCGGGAACGGACAAGCCTGCTTTTGACTGGATACCGGCCGCTTTTGACGCTTCTTTTTATGATTGAGGCAATTTCGATCTCTCTTGAGGACTCATCGTATGCGTAACAAATATCTTTTTGCCGTGTTTATGGTGCCTTTCTGGTTAAATGCCTGCACGCCATTGGTTGTGGGCGGGGCGGTGGTGACTGCCATTACCGTGGCCCATGACCGGCGCTCTCCAGGCCGGGTGGTGGACGATAAAATTATTCAGGCCAAGTCTCAGAAGGCGATTCACGACACCCTGAAGGATAGCAAGCATGTCAAGGTGGATGTTTATAATGGCGTGGTGCTGTTAACCGGCGAAGTGCTAACGGCCGAAGACCGGCGTCGCGCCGAGGATGCCGCCGCCAGTGTGGCGGGGGTGCGCAAAGTGGTCAATGAGCTGCGTATCGGCTACCCTACCCGGGTGAACCAGCGCCTCAAGGATGCGGCCGTGACCAGCCGCGTTAAAACCGCTCTGTTGAAAGTGGATTTACCGGACTTTGACCCCACGCGAGTCAAAGTGACCACCGTGAATGGTACGGTTTATCTAATGGGGTTGGTGACACGTAAAGAGGCCGCCAAAGTCACGCAGCGGGTACGACGGATCAAAGGGGTGAAGAAAGTGGTCACGGTATTTGAGTACCTGGATTAGCCGTGACACCAGACCGACTTGAAAAACGGCTGGCGGAGATTTTGCCGCCGGACGCTTTTAGCACCGATGTGGCTGAGTGCCTGGCCTATGGCGTGGATAATTCCAAGCGTTCTGGTCAGGCCGCGGCGGTGGTGTTCCCGCGCAACACCGAAGACGTGGTGCAGGTGGTGCGATTGTGCAATCGGCACAATATTGCCCTGATTCCCAGAGGCCGGGGGACAGGCACGGCCGCGGCGGTGGTGCCTCAGGGCGGTGAAATCGTCTTGTGCACCTCGCGCATGAACCGCATCGTCAGCATCGACACCGCCAACCGGTTGGTGGTGTGTCAACCGGGCGTGCTCAACCAACAGTTACAGGATGCCTTGGCGGAACATGGCTTTTTTTGGCCGCCGGACCCCACTTCGGCCGCCATTTGCAGTATTGGCGGTAATCTTGCGGTTAATTCCGCCGGACCGCGGGCGGTCAAATACGGTACGCCCCGGGAAAATACACTGGGGTTAACGGCTGTGACTGGAGCCGGAGAAATCATTCACACTGGTACGCGCACCACCAAAGGTGTGGTCGGTTATGATCTGACGCGTTTGCTCATTGGTTCCGAGGGCACTTTGGCGATCATTACCGAGGCTACATTGAAACTCACGCCCAAGCCTGAGGCGGTGATGACTTTTCGAGCTTTATATCGCAGCGAGGCCGCCGCCACTGAAGCCATCGTCGCCGTGATGCAGCATGCCGAAATCCCGTCGGCGCTGGAATTTATGGATGCCCGGGCTGTTCAATTGGCCAACGAATATGGCGCATTGGGTTTGCCTGCGGATACCCAGGCCATGCTCATGGTGGAATTTGATGGCTCTGGCACGGTGCTGGACGCCTTGCAGCCATTGCTTTCCGGTCGATTCCCGGTGGATGGCTTGCTTGACTTGCAAGTGGCCAAGACCGGGGTAGAAAAGCACAAATTATGGGCAGCCCGCAAAGCGCTATCCCCTTGTTTGCGTAGTCTGGCGCCAGGAAAAATCAATGAAGACGTGGTGGTACCGGTGTCACGCTTGCCGGAATTGCTGGCGGCACTACGGGCCATCAGTCAGCGCTTTGATATCCCCATTGTAAATTTTGGCCATGCAGGCAACGGCAATATCCATGTCAATATTCTTTACCATCCAGAAAACCCGGCGCATGCCAGTGTGATTGATGACTGTTTGGCGGCCATGTTTGATGCCGTTTTGCAACTGGGTGGCACGTTGTCTGGTGAGCATGGCATTGGTTTGGTCAAGCGTGATTTTTTGCCGCTGGAACTCAGCCCGGTGGTGCTGGGATTGATGCGAAAGATCAAGCAGCAGTTTGACCCCAAGAATATCCTGAACCCCGGAAAGGCCATTCCCCCGGAATTCGTTGGCGGCTAAACCAGCCCAGGAAAGAGTCGGCTTGCAGGGTGCGGCGAAGGCATGTGGCCGCCTGATGCACGCTCCTTTGCATAATGCGCGACATGGATTCCCGCGTTCTCGGGAATGACGGGGAAGTGGTGGGAATGACGGGGAATATGGGAATAACAGGCAGGATGCGGAATGGCGGGATGGCTGGTGAGTGTGGATTCCCACGTTCGCGGGAATGACAGAGGTAGGCCGTCATTCTGGCCGGTTTGCCTTTGCCCGTCATTCCGGGCGAGCTCCCCCCGTCATTCCGGGCGAGCGGAGCGAGACCCGGAATCCATGGCTCTGGTGGCTCGGAGCAGCCAACAGGCGTAAAACCGCAGGCTTTCAGCGTGCCGCCAAAAAGTACTGAGCCTCCGAAGTCCTTGGGTTTTGTGTCACTCTTTCCCTGTGTGTTGTATGGATTCCCGCTTTCGCGGGAATGACGGGGCACTGTCATTCCGGGCGAGCGGAACGAGACCCGGAATCCATTATATCGGCGGTACGGCATGGCCAAGGGTGTTGCTGGTTATGGAAACCCGGAAAATCAGCTTGTCTTCCATTTCAATGGCAGGGGCTTTCCTGTCTCTGTTTGCAGGTCTTGGCACAAGTTTGATAGCAGTGGCACAAAAGCTGCTGCCGGAAAGGTTGTCGATCAGCTTTTTCCCAGACGGATCTTGACCCGCTGGCGCAAGGGTGAATTTTTGGGAAAGTGGTTCAGCAAAAACTCCATTTGGTCAGCGATGATATGCCGGCCCTGAAGATAAATGTATTCCGCGTAATTGGGCACAAAGGGAATGGCCAGCAATTTCATGTTGGCTTCTTCCGGGGTGCGGTCGGCCTTGTGGTTGTTGCACCGCTTGCAGGCGGTGACCACGTTTTTCCAGTGGTCGCGCCCACCCTGGGACAAAGGACGAACATGATCGCGTGACAGTTGTTGTTTGGGATATTGTTTGCCACAGTAAAGGCACAGATTTTCGTCGCGCCGGAACAAGGTATTATTGCTGAGCGGCGGGATAAACCGTCCCTTGTCATATTCGCGGTTGCGGCCACGGGTGACCAGAATAGCGTTGATATCGAGAGTGCTTTGTTGCTGGCTGAAGGCGTTAATGCCGCCATGAAGCCGGGTGACAATACGGCCAAAGGCGTATTGAACCATATCCAGGGAAATCAGCCGGGCGGCTTCTTGATGGCCAATCCATTCCAGCGGTATGCCGGTGGAGTCAGTACGGAGAATTTGTGGTATCAGTTCAGGCACATTACTCACGTCTTCGGGTTTGTGCAAACATAACACGATTTAACAGAAATGCAAAGGTGCAAAAGGGCGCGTGAGGAGCATTTATCCAAAGATGGCGGCTGGGTGGTGATTATCCATCCGGAGGGCATGACAGGATTAGAAGAGCTCCCACCTTTGTCATTCCGGGCGAGCGGAGCGAGACCCGGAATCCAGAAGCTTCGGGAGTGGGTGTGGCATGGATTCCCGCTTTCGCGGGAATGACGGAGGTAAGCCGTCATTCCGGGCGGTCTTCCTTTCTCCGTCATTCCGGGCGAGCAGAGCGAGACCCGGAATCCATCGTCCGCAGGCTAAGAAATAAATGGCTATGATTGCATGACACAAAAAAGGGCGCGGAATCGCGCCCTGCCTAAAGGGTTGAGGGTGGTTACTATTGGGCTTTATCGCCAATATTTTCGTCAAGGAATTTCAGTGCGGCGCTGTAAAAGTCGGTACGGTTTTTGGGGTTGTGATAGCCGTGGCCTTCATCCCGGGTCATGACAAAATAGTCCTTGCCTTCAACTTTTCCGGATTTTTTCAACCCCTTGACCATTTGCTTGAGCTGGCACATGGGGACACGGACATCGTCCTCGCCATGGGCCAGAAATACCTTGGCTTTGATGCGGTCGGCATTTTTCGCCGGTGAGTTGGCTTTCAGTTCGTCGGCATCTTTCCCAATCACCCTGTTGAGGAATGCTTTTCCATAGTGGCCACGGGTGGCGATATCACCACAGGATCGCAGGGTTTCCAGGTCGTAGACACCCACATAGCCTATGCCGCATTTGTACAAATCGGGTTCTCGTACCAGTCCCTGCAAGGTGGCATAACCGCCATAGGACCCGCCATACAGGCAAATGCGGTTTTTATCGGCAATGCCTTGCTCTACGGCCCACAAGGTGGTGTCTGTGACGTCGTCCTGCATCTCCCGGCCCCATTTGCGATAACCGGCTTGCTGGAAATCCCGCCCATAGCCGCCAGAACCGCGGAAATTGACCTGGAGCACGGCATAGCCGCGATTGGCCAGCAGTTGGGTTTCCGGATTGAACTGCCAGTAATCACGAGGACCGTGGGGGCCGCCATGGGGGTTGACCAGCAGCGGCAGGTTTTTGGGTTCTTTGCCTGGTGGCAGCGTGAGGTAGCCATGCAGCTCCAGGCCATCGCGGGCTTTCAGGGTGATGGGCTTGACTTCAGCAAGTTGTTCGGGCTTGAGCCAGCCGCGGGCGGAAACCAGTTTGGCGACTTTGTTGTTGTGCAGGTTGAGCAGATAGAAGTCTCCCGGATATTTGTCGCCATTGGCCAGGAACACCAGTTTTTTGCCATCGTTGGTGTGGTTGTAGATGACAATGTTGCGCCCAGGTAAGGCCTGCATAAGTCCCTGATAGGTGACAGCGATGGGGTCCTTGGGCTCCACCCAGAACACCTGCGGGTAATCGGGGTTCAAGCGAAAGCCGATGACTTCTTTGTTGAGATTGAAAATAGGCTGTTCTACGTCCACACGGGGGTTCCGGTAGATTTTCTTGAGCTCCCCGGTACGTAGATTGAGTGAGAAAACGCCGATGGTGGAGGCATCGTGGTTGGATAATAAATAAACAGTGTCCGGTTGGGTGGAGGAGCCGGCAAAAGTGGTTGTGACTTCACTTTTGCCTTGAGAAAGGTCCAGTTTTTTCCACTCGGTATTGGGGGCATCAGGCAGTTTGTAGTACAGGTAACTGGAAGCAGTTTTGGGATTGTATGCCAGGCTGACAACGGCTTTTTTGTTTTTGTCCAGTCTGGGCACGCCAGCATACTGATCGGCTGGTTTGCCGAATTTTCTCTCCGTCCCGGTGCGCAGGTTGTATTTAACCAGGCGTGGCAGGTTAGCCCCAGAATTGGATGTCACGACAATGGCGTGTCGGGGATCTTCCGGTAAGGTATCGACAATATAGGCCCCATTGGAATTGCCGCGGTTAAAAAGCTCTTTTTTATTTTTGCCCTTGGCGTCCATGTAGAACATGGCTTCCCATTTGCCCTTGCGGTCCAGAAAGCCGACGGTTTTATTGATATCCAGCAGCAGGTGATTGTTGTCGTTCCAGCCATAGGTGGCGATTTTCCGGTTCTCACCAAAGGCGATGGCTGACAGGGGCTTCATTTTTTTCAGGTCAATCACGGCGATTTTATGGCTGCCGTTTTCGTCCACAATGCCCGCCAGTTTGTCCCCGTCGGGGGAAATTTTGACCGAAACGAACTCAGCGGTCTTGATAAAGTCCTGCAGGGGTATGGTGTGGCTGTCAGTGGTTTTTGCTTGTAGATGCGCCGTAAAAAGCAATGCGGCGAGTAGAACAAGTTTTTTCATGGATGGCTCCTTGGGATAGGCCTGTAACGGATTGGATTATATAGCACTTTCAGGAGGCCGCATACCTCCTGAAAGTCACGGTTTAAAGCGATTTTGATCGTGGCTAACCCAATAACATGCCAGCAATGGTGGCCGAGAGCAGACTGGCCAGAGTGCCGCCAATCAATGCCTTGATGCCCAGTTCCGACAGGGTGGTGCGCTGATTTGGAGCCAGAGAACCAATGCCGCCAACCTGAATGCCGATAGAGGCGAAATTGGCAAAGCCACAGAGCATGTAGGTAGCCATGATGACGGACTTGGCGTGGTGCAGATGCAAGGGGTTTTGTGGGTTTTTGAAATCCGCCAGCAAATCATAGGCGACAAATTCACTGGCGATCAACTTAACCCCCAGCAGTTGTCCCATGAGAACAATATCGTCCCTGATAACACCGATTAGCCACATGAGTGGCGCAAAGGTGTAGCCCAGCAAAAAGCCCAGGGAGAGTTTGTCGTAAATGGTATGGGCCTGAATCCACTCGTTCAGGTGAGTGATGCCGCCAATCCAGCCAAGAATATGGTCAAACATGGCAATAAAGGCGAAAAACACCAACAGCATCGCCCCCACATTCATGGCCAGTTTCAACCCCTCGGTGGTGCCGGTGGCAATGGAGTCAATCACGTTGATGCCCACTTCCTGTTTGCTGACATCAGTGTTGCTGTTGATGGGTTCGGTTTGTGGCATCAGGATTTTTGCCACCACGATGGCGCCAGGGGCGGCCATCACCGATGCGGCCAGCAGGTGTTTGGCGAAAAAGAGCCGTTGAGTCGGATCGTCACCGCCGAGAAACGCCACATAGGCGGCCAGTACACCACCGGCCACAGTGGCCATGCCGCCGACCATGACCAGAAAGATTTCCGATCGATTCATTTTTTTTAGATATTTTTTAATCATCAGCGGGGCTTCAGTCTGGCCCAGAAAAATATTACCAGCCACAGCCAAGGCTTCCGCACCGGATATGCCCAGGGACTTGGTTAACAGCCAGGCCAACCCTTTGACTATCTTTTGAATAATCCCAAGAAAGAAAAGCACCGAGGTGAGTGCTGAAAAGAATACGATGGTGGGCAAAATCATGATGGCGAAATTCACCATTGGCGGTTCCAACTTACCGCTGACAAAAGACCGGAATAAAAATTCCACTCCCGCTTTGGTGAAGTCCATGATTTTGACAAAAATACCGCCGACGAACTCAAAGAAATGTTGCACGAACGGTACGTAGAGCACGCCGATGGCCAGAATAATTTGCATGGTGATGCCAACCATGACGACCCGCCATTGTATGTCTTTTCTATCAGCGCTTAAGGTCCAGGCAATAGCAGTTAACACCAGCATGCCAAGCAGGCCGCGGAAAAGGGATTCCAGGGAAAAGCCCTGATGGGTGAGGAGCGTGTCCATGAAGAAAATCCTGGTGATAAAAGACCGCTGGGATTATAGGGGGCGCTCTCGACCCAGTCAAACCAGAGGCTGATAGCGCGACACAGGGCGGAAGGTTTTTCTGCTGATGCATGCCGGATATGGGTTGGCGGTTTTTTGTCTTGATGGCAAAGCCGGATGCAGTTATGCTTTCTGGCGCATTTGTGAAAAACTGTGGAGTATAGCTGGCGCGGGGTTCTGTTTTTGTAAGAGCGCTGAGGCGGGAATGCTTGCTCCATAGTTTTTCACTTTTTGGCACCACACCACACTGAAACAAGGCAACAAGGGAGAAAATCATGAAACCACGACAGAAACGTTTAAGCCTGTTGATTTCTGCCGTATTGGGAACGGCCCTGGCCGGCTGGCCACTGGCCTCCATGGCGCAAAAGCAGGAAGACAGTACTGAAAACTCGGTCAATCTGGACAAGGTGCAGGTCACCGGATCGCGCATCAAGCAGGCCGGCATTGAAGGCATTCAGCCACTGCAGGTACTGGATCGTGAAGACATTGAGCGCACAGGATTGACCTCGGTGGGCGATATTCTGCAGCAACTGACCTTGTCCGGTTCGGCTATCAATACCCGCTTTAACAGCTCTGGCAATTTTGGTTTTCCTCCCAATGGTGGTGGCATCGGCGCTGGCGCTACACGGGTGGATATGCGCCATTTGGGTTCCGGCCGCGTGCTGGTGCTGGTGGACGGCTTGCGCTGGGTTCCCGGCAGTTCGGGCAGTGGCGTTAGCAATGCGGTAGACATGAATACAATACCCGTGGGGATTATTGAGCGGATTGAAATCCTGAAAGACGGAGCTTCTGCCATTTATGGTGCTGATGCCATTGCCGGTGTCATTAACATCATCACTAAGAAGGACTTTACCGGTGGTGAGGGCATGGTCTATGGCGGCATGTTCGATGCGGGAGATGGCGAGACCGGGCAGGTGGATCTGACGTTTGGCCAGTCCAGCGACCGCATGAACGTGGTTTTGAATATCGGTTACACCAATCAGGAGCCTGTGAGTGCGGCGGATCGAAAATTATCCGCTTTTCCCAAGCCTTACACCGGTGTTACTCGGGGTTCCTCGGGAACGCCCCAAGGCCGTTTTTTGTTTAATACGCCTGGTGGTACAACGGTCAACTGCACCATCAATAATGGGGTGACAGGCATTCCGTCTTTTGACCCGAATAATCCGTGTTCCGGTGATGACTTTCATCCGTTCACGAATGATGATCGCTTCAATTATGCCAGCTACAACCTGTATGTGACTCCGTCGGAGCGCATGAACATTTATGGAGCGGTCACCATGCAACTGACAGACAAGCTGAGCTGGCATACCAAAGTCCTGTATAACAATCGCCAGTCCACCAATCAGGCAGCGCCTGAGCCGATTTTTATCGGGCCGTTTGCCGAGGCCGGGCAAATTGCCGACAACATTATCGTTTCCGCCAATAATCCCTACAATCCCTTTGGACAGGATTTATTCACAGACGGGTTTGGTTTTATCGGTCGGCGGCCATTGGAGGCTGGCCCACGGGTTTTTAATCAGGATGTGGATACCATTTATGCGGCCAGCCAGCTCCAGGGCGCATTTGATGGCATGAATCACACCTGGTACTGGGAACTGGCTGGCGCCTATGGTCGTAACCGGGCGGACCAGTTAAAAGATGGCGCTTTGAATATCCGCCATATCGCTGATGCCTTAGGCGACCCGGATGCCTGTGCAGCCTTGCCCGGCTGTGTTCCCTTGAATCTGTTTGGCGGTCAGGGTGACGGCAGTGGCACCATCACCCAGGAAATGCTGGACTATATTTCTTTTGTCCAGCATGACACCAGTCAGCAAGAGTTGACCACGTTCAATGCCAATATCAGCAGCGACTTGTTTGAATTGCCCGCCGGCCCGCTGGGGTTTGCCGCCGGCTATGAATACCGCAAGCACCGGGGCTTTTTCCAGCCCGATGCGGTGGTGGTGGCCGGAGAGTCCAATGGTGTTCCGGCCAGCCCCACCAAGGGCGAATATGATGTCAATGCTTTTTACGCGGAAGCCGTGCTCCCCATCCTGGCCGATCAGCCCGGTGCCGATTTGCTGGATGTGTCTCTGGCGGTTCGCTCTGAGGATTACAGCACTTCAGGCTCGGCCACCACCGGCAAATTTGGTGTTCGTTACATGCCGAATGAAGAGCTGCTGATCCGAGCCACTTATGCCGAGGGTCTGAGAGCGCCCAGTATTGGCGAATTGTTTGGGAATCAGGCCCGTTTTGATGCGGTGCTGGATGACCCTTGCAATTCCATTGATACCGATAATGACGGTGTGCCGGATACCACGCCGGATTTGCCGGGATGTGCCGGAGTTCCTGACGGCTATCAACAAACCAACCCGCAAATTCCGCTGGTGACAGGGGGCAACCCCAACTTGCAGCCGGAGGAGTCCACCAGCTATACCGCCGGTGTGGTATATAGCCCCAACTGGGCGGAAAACCTGAGCTGGGCGCCCCGGCTGGATTTTGAATGGACTTACTATGACATTTCTCTGGAAAAAGCCATTCAGGCGGTGGATGCCGCCACCATTCTGGAAACCTGTGCAGTGAATCCGGCAGAGGCGGTGTGTGACTCATTTTCTCGTGACGCCTTTGGCAATATTGAGCGCTTTGAAAATACGCTCACCAATATTGGCGGAATCGATACTTCTGGCTGGGATCTGAATGTGCACTGGACTTCGCCTGACACCGACTGGGGACAATTCGCCGTCTCCTGGTATAACTCGGTGGTCAAAGACTATGTGGAAATCAATCCGTCTTCATCCAGCCCCACAGGCTTTGTCGAGCGGCATCTGGAAGGGCTGGAACAAAGTGATTCCGCTATTCCGCGCTGGAAATCCAATTTGGTCACGACCTGGGGCATTAACCAGTGGAAAGTGACCTGGAGCATGCGATTTGTCAGTCGGGTGACGGAGAAATGTAGTGACTTCCTGGATGGCACACCTAACAGCTTGACGCAGCTGGGTTTGTGTTCTGATCCCAATTTTGACGACGAGTCAAAAAGCCTGAACTCGCTGGGGGGAACCACTTATCATGACTTGCAGGTGAGTTTGCCGAACTGGCACAAGCTGGAAATTCAACTTGGTGTTAATAACATCTTTGACCGCGATCCGCCGGCTTGCTTCAGTTGCTCGCTCAATGGCTATGATCCTTCCACTTATGACCCTGAAGGCCGTTTTCTCTATGGCCGGGTTAAATTCCGTTTTTGATTTTAAAGTGGATTCGACATAAGTTTGAAAAAGGCCCCGTGTTTCAGGGGCTTTTTTTGTTCCACTGAGTCGGCATTGTCAGTCATGATGGAGCATAAAGGCTGTAAACAGGGAAAAAGCCTGTTTTTTGAAAAAAGCCTTTTGCTTCCGCTGTGGAGTTGTTTATCATATAAGGTTTTAAGGCGTCTCCATCATGGTAGAAGTGCAACGGAACGGAGTTATTCAGCATGTACTGATTCACCCTAATCAGTCGCTGACACCGGTTCAGTTCTGGCTGGCTTTTGCGGCCTTGGCTTTTATCACTCTGATGTTGGCTGTGCTTCTGGCTTTTCTCGGCTTTTGGCTGGTGGTGCCTGTGGCGCTTTTACACTTGGGAATCGTTTGGTCCGGTTTTTACCTGGCCTGGAAGCGCAGTGAAAGAATAGAGTTTGTGCGCTTTGAGGAAGGGCGGGTGATTGTAGGTAACTCGCAAGCCGGCCCTCAGGCTGAATTTAACCGCCATTGGCTGCGGGTTGTGGAGAGATCCGGTACAACCATGGAGTCTGTGCGTGTTTTTCTGGGGTCGCATGGCCGCCAGCTGGAAATCGGGCGGGATATCAATGCTGAAGAACGGCGCGGACTAAAACAGATTCTACAAACTTTTTTGCATGCGGAAACGGCGTCAGAGGCGGAGGTTCCCGCAGCAGATAGCACAACAATAACAAACACAATTCGACAAGGGTAATACTATGACAACACACCGAATTCGATCGGCCTTTTACTTCCTGATTTTTCTCATGGCGGTATGGCTGCCAGCGGCCCAGGCGGAGCTGGCATTGAATTTATCTGAGGGCGTGACAGAATTCAGCCGCGATGTTTATCAGTTACACATGATCGTGTTATGGATTTGTGTCGCCATTGGGGTGGTGGTTTTTGGCGCCATGATTTATTCCATTGCCAAACATCGCAAGTCCAAGGGCAACAAACCGGCTCAGTTCAGTCACAGCACCAAGGCCGAGGTTATCTGGACGATAATCCCCATTATCATTTTGATCGTGATGGCGTTTCCCGCGACCCGGGTGCTGATCAAAATGGAAGATCCCAAAGACATGGACATGACCATCAAGATTACCGGCTATCAATGGAAATGGCGGTATGATTACCTGGATGAAGGCTTTGGATTTTTGAGCACACTGGATCGCAAAAGCAATCTGGCCCGTCAGCCGGATAGCGGCATTGACCCAGAAACAGTGCCCAATTATTTGCTGGATGTGGATAACCCGCTGGTTGTGCCGGTGAACACCAAAATTCGTTTTCTATTGACAGCCGACGATGTGATCCATTCCTGGTGGGTGCCAGCATTGGGCTGGAAGCGGGATGCCATCCCCGGTTTTATCAATCAGGCCTGGACGGAAATTCTGAAGCCGGGGGTTTATCGTGGCCAGTGCGCGGAGTTATGTGGTAAAGACCACGGATTCATGCCAGTGGTGGTCAAGGCGGTGAGCAAGGAAGAATACCGGCAATGGGTCGCCCAGATGAAAGGTGAGCAGGTTCAGCAGGCAAAAATGGACCAGAAGACCTGGTCAAAAGCGGACTTGATGGCCAAGGGCCAGGAAATTTTTGAAACCCAGTGCGCCAGTTGCCACCAGAAAAATGGTCAGGGCATGCCGCCGGCTTTTCCGTCGCTGGTGGATAGTGCCACGGTTAAAGGCTCGCTTGAGGGTTTGATCCATACGGTTAAGTTTGGTCGACCGGGAACGGCCATGAGCGCTTTTGGTAACATTTTGACAGACAGTGATCTGGCGGCTGTTGTGACTTATGTGCGCAACGCATTCGGGCAGCGGGATGATACCGTTCAGCCACAAGATGTTGCCGCAGTGACACAATCATAAAACCATTCGCTCGGAATGTATTTGACGTATTGATAAAGGAACGGGAGCATAACCATGAGCCATGCAACAACACATGAACACGACCACCACGACGAAAAACCCAAGGGTTTCGTCAAGCGCTGGTTGTTGACAACCAACCATAAAGATATTGGCACGCTGTACCTGATATTTGCCCTGATTATGTTTTTTATCGGGGGCGCCATGGCGCTGATCATCCGTCTGGAGCTATTTCAGCCCGGCTTGCAATTTGTGCAACCGGATTTTTTTAATCAGCTGACAACGGTTCATGCCCTGGCCATGATTTTTGGTGCGGTGATGCCGGCTTTTGTGGGCCTGGCCAACTGGATGATTCCCATGATGATTGGCGCTCCGGATATGGCTTTGCCGCGTATGAACAACTGGAGCTTCTGGATTATGCCATTTGCCTTTGCGATTCTGCTATCCACCTTCTTTATGGATGGTGGTGCGCCGGCGGCGGGGTGGACCATGTATCCACCGCTGGTTTTGCAAGGCGGCAAAAATGTGGCTTTCATGGTGTTCGCCATCCATTTGATGGGTATTTCCTCCATTATGGGGGCCATCAATATTATTGCCACGGTTTTGAATATGCGCGCGCCGGGCATGGATTTTCTGAAAATGCCACTGTTCGTCTGGACCTGGCTGATTACCGCCTTTTTGCTGATTGCTGTCATGCCTGTTTTGGCAGGTGCGGTCACCATGATTCTGACCGATCATTATTTTGGCACCAGCTTCTTTAACGCCGCCGGTGGTGGTGACCCGGTGCTGTATCAGCATATCTTCTGGTTTTTTGGCCACCCCGAGGTTTATATCCTGATTTTGCCGGCCTTTGGCGTGATTTCGGAAATTATTCCCGCTTTTGCCCGTAAGCCTTTGTTTGGCTATACGGCCATGGTGTATGCCACCGCTTCCATTGCGTTTCTTTCCTTTATTGTGTGGGCGCACCACATGTTTACAGTCGGCATGCCCCTGGGTGGTGAGTTGTTCTTTATGTATGCCACCATGCTGATTGCCATTCCTACCGGCGTCAAAATCTTTAACTGGGTATCCACTATGTGGCAAGGCGCCATGACTTTTGAAGCGCCCATGCTGTGGGCGATTGCTTTTGTGGTGCTGTTTACCATTGGTGGTTTTTCCGGAATCATGCTGGCCATTGCTCCGGCAGACTTCCAGTACCACGACACCTACTTTGTGGTCGCGCATTTCCACTATGTGCTGGTCACCGGTGCGGTATTCGCCATTATTGCGGCGGTTTACTACTGGCTGCCTAAGTGGACAGGCCACATGTACGATGAAAAGCTGGCCAAATGGCACTTCTGGTTGTCAGTCATTTCTGTCAATGTGTTGTTTTTTCCGCAGCATTTTCTCGGTTTGGCAGGGATGCCCCGGCGAATCCCGGATTACGCCACCCAGTTTGTTGAGTTCAATATGATTTCCAGTATTGGCGCTTTTGTGTTTGGCTTCTCACAACTGCTGTTTGTCTACCTGGTGTGGAAAACCGCCAAAGGCGGCGAAAAAGCCAGCAGCCGTGTATGGAAAGGCGCCAAGGGGCTGGAATGGACTGTGCCATCTCCGGCGCCGCATCACACTTTCCAGGACAACGCACCGGTTAATGATGCCGACTTGGCTCATGGCAGTGCTCACTAGAGGGTGACCAAAACGGTGGATAAAAAGCAGTACAAGGCAGTCCGGCGCACCGCCGCTGGACTGTTCTTGCTGGCCTTTTTGGTGTTTGCCGGCTTTATTGCGGCTAATGTTGTGGCCAGCTATCGCTAAATGCAGGTGTGGTGATGAGTCAGCGTCATGTCGATAAAAAAGCCCGAAAGACAATAGGCGTCACCCTGGGTGTGACGGTTTTGATGTTTGGCTTTGCCTTTGCGCTGGTGCCGCTGTATAACGTCTTTTGTGAAATCACCGGTATTAACGGGAAAACAGGGCGGGTGTCTGCCAGTGAAGTCAATCAACGAGACTTTGACCCCAACCGGACTGTGGTGGTGCAATTTGATGGCACGGTCAACAGTGCGCTACCGTGGCAGTTTCATCCTCGTCAAGTGTCCATGGAAGTGGTGCCTGGTAAACTTTACACCACAGAGTTTTTTGCCAAGAACCTGGCTGATCGGCCAGTCGTTGGGCAGGCAGTGCCCAGTGTGGCGCCAGGGGAGGCTTCTCTCTACTTTAACAAAACTGAATGTTTTTGTTTTACGGAGCAAACGCTGCAACCACATGAAGAAGTGTGGATGCCGGTCACGTTTCGAGTGAGCCCGGATTTGCCGGAAGACGTCCATGTCATGACCTTGTCCTATACCTTTTTTAATAAAGGTGGGCTGACTCCGGCGCAAGAAAAGGCCGGACAAGGTAGCCATGCAACAGGCAGATAGTTAAACAATGCACTGATGTGCAGGCGATCAGCGATTCGCGATGTTGTAAACATAAGAGCTTAAGGGGTCCGGTGAATCTCACCGGAAAACACAACAATAACGAGGCAATACAATGTCCCAAGCAACTGAAAGTACATATTATGTCCCGCATTTGGCCAAGTGGCCCATTGTGGGGAGTGTGGGTTTGACCTTGGCGGCCGTGGGTGGCGCCCTTTACCTTAATGGTGATACCGGTCCATGGCTGCTGTATGCCGGACTGGCTGTTATTGTTTATATGATGTTTGGCTGGTTTGGGGAAGTCATCGCCGAAAGTGAAGGCGGCATGTATAACCAGCGGGTGGACACTTCTTTCCGCATGGGGATGATCTGGTTTATTTTTTCCGAGGTGATGTTTTTTGCCGTATTTTTCGGCGCCCTGTTTTATGCCCGTATGTTTTCTGTTCCCTGGCTGGGAGGTGAAGGCACCGGCTATGCCACCGGCGCCTTGCTGTGGCAGGGTTACGAAGGTGTCTGGCCCACAAATGGCCCGGCCAATCTGGGTGGAGAATTTGAAACCATCCCGGCTTTTGGTTTGCCCTTGATCAACACCTTGATCCTGTTGACATCGGGTTTGACCGTGACTTTGGCGCACCATGCCTTGAAAAAAAGTAACCGGCGGGCGCTGGTTGGCTGGTTACTGGCCACGGTGGTATTGGGCTTTACTTTTGTTTATCTGCAAGCCACGGAATATATTGAGGCGTACCATGAGTTGAATCTGACCCTGGGCAGTGGCATTTATGGCTCCACTTTCTTCATGTTGACCGGGTTTCATGGTCTACACGTGACTTTGGGCGCTATTATGTTGCTGGTCATCGCCATTCGCGCCATGCGTGGGCACTTTACACCGGAACATCACTTTGCTTTTGAGGCGGTGGCCTGGTATTGGCATTTTGTGGACGTGGTATGGTTGGCGTTGTTTATCTTTGTCTACATTCTGTAAGAACCCCGCCTTGCATAAAGCGCCCCGTTTTCGGGGCGTTTTTTATGCCTGATGAATAAATGTCTGTGGCTGGAGTAAAATAGGGGTCAATGTGATCGCCATTAAGAATACATGAATGACCGTATGCCGGAAGCAGGTTACCGCCAGGCATTGTCTTTGCTGCGGCAAGGACAATGGGATGCAGCCCGGGAGACCCTTCTGCACGTTGCTGGAACCGGGTTCACGCCTGCCATCAAGGAGCTTGGCATACTGGAACTGCATGGAATTGGCTGCCAGGCCGATGTCGGTAGCGCTGTTAGTCGCTTTCAACAATCACTGGACGAACCGGAGTCCCAGTTTGAATTAAGCCGCTGCCTGTATTTTGGTTATGGCCTTGGCCGTGATCAGAGCGCGGCTTTGCACTGGCTAAAACAGGCCGCCAAACAGGGGTTTGCCGAGGCTTTGCGGGTCATGGCCATGTTGGCTGAATATGTGGACAAGGAAAAAGCGCACACCTCTGCTGCGGACAATCATGCCCAGCGACTCATGTGGAAAGCGGCACAGGCCGGTGACAATTTTGCGCGCTATCTGTATAAAAGTGGCTTGGTATCAGCCATTAAGATCAGTCCTGAAGACATGGACACCTTCATTGACGCGATGATATGGCCGCGACACACGGTGCGAACCGGTATGCCATTGCACCAGCAGCCGGGGGTGACCTTGTTTGATGGCGCACTAAGCCGCTGGCAATGTGAATATATTCGTTTCCGCGGCGCACCGCATTTGCGGCCCTCCATGGTGCTGGATCCAGCCACGGGAAAACGCATCCAGGACCCGGTGCGAAAAAGTGATTCTGCCGGATTTGACTGGTTTCTTGAAGACATTGTGGTGCGCCAGATTATGCAGGCAGCGACGGCTTTGGTGGGTATTGATGTGGCACGCAGTGAACCGTTGCACCTGCTTCGTTACGGTGTTGGCCAGGAATACAAACCCCATTATGATTTTGTTGGCGGCCTTGAATATACCGGACGGTTTGCGGATCAACAACGAACAGATACGTTATGCCTGTATCTGAACGATGTTCCTGCAGGTGGAGAAACCGCTTTCCCCCGCCTGAACCTGTCAATCCCGCCCAAAGCCGGACAAATGCTTCACTTTCAGAATGTCGATGCAATGGGACGGCCTTTTGTTGACTCGCTGCATTGCGGCAAACCGGTCCATCGTGGAGAAAAATGGTTGGCAACTTTGTGGATACGAAAAACCAATACGGGTAGAGGTTTGACGAATGAATGATACAGAAAAACGGTTAACACCCACGCGTAGCGCCCAGGTAGATGGCCGGCCAGTGTATGTGTTTGATGATCTGGTGGATAAAAAAGTGATTGACGAAATCTACCACGCTCTGACCAAGGCGCCGTTCACACGGACGGAAATGGCGCGCCCGGAAACCGCCGCCCACCGCCATTGGGCCTATAACATGCCGCTGGATAAAGCGTGTTTGCTGCCCATTGCCCGGATGGCGCAAAAGGCCATAGACAGCTTGTTTGAGGAACGCTACCGCATGTACCGTTGCTATTGCAACGTGGCCAGTTTCGGCGACATGCTGTTCACGCACACAGACTGCCAGCCCAATGCCCGGGAAATGACAGCCTTGTGGTTTGTACAGAAAGACTGGAACCACGAATGGGGTGGGGAAACACTGTTCTATAACCAGAACAAGGACGCCGAGTTCGTGGTTTCACCCAAACCGGGGCGGTTAGCGATTTTTGATGGCGCGATTTTGCATGCAGGCCGCCCGCCCAACAAAATCTGCACTGAGCCGCGTTACACATTCGCCATGAAATTTGAAAAGTACTAAGGCCCTTGCCGCCAGTCATCGGCTAGACTGGCCTTCAGGGTTTGATGGGCTGCATAAAGATGCCGTGGGGTTGTATCCAGCCCATTTTGATGGCGACCATAATCAGGGCAAAAAGAAACAGGCTGACAATAATGCGGACGGTCAAAAATCGTACTGTGTTGATGCCTTGACCTTTTTCGCGGATAAGATGATACATGGCCAGGCCCAGTGAATAAATGATAAACAGCAGGATAAGCAGGATGAGTATTTTCATGTGGGCAATCCAGAAAAACGGGTGGCTATTGTATCGTGCCCAACCGGATGGGGGCACTGCCGGAAGCATAAAAAATCTGAATGAGTTTTTTCGGGGCAGGCAGGCTTGCCCATGAGTGCTGGAGAAAAACCACTCAAGACTGGCGCTGGTGTCACCTCCATCCCTGGCTGGCCACTGGCTTTGGTGCTGTTTTTTACCGGGGTCATGGTGTGGCTGGGTTTTTGGCAGTTGCAGCGCGCCGAAGAAAAACGCCAGTTGCTGGCTTTGCTGGCCAGCGGTCAGAACATGACGGTGGCCAGTGCTGAGGGATTGCAGTCCGTGCCCCGCTATGCCTATGTGCAGGTGACCGGCCGGTTTTTGGATAGTCCACAGTTTGTGCTGGAAAATAAGGTGCGCCACAAGCGTTTGGGCTATGCCATTTTTACCCCGCTGGTGATTCCGCAATGGCGTGCCACGATCATGGTAAATCGCGGCTGGATAGATGCGCGGGAATTTGACATGGCGGCATTGCAGCCGGATACTCGCTTACGGTCCTGGCGCTTGCGAATTGACAAACCACCCAAAACCGGTGTTGAGCTGGGAGAGGTTCAGCTGGAACCAGAGGCGCCGGTGCAGAAAATGGTTTATTACACACCGGAGAAAATTTCCGCGGTTATCAGGTATCAGCGCCCAGATGCGCCTCCAGTGCTGGAAGAGCGGGTATTCTTGCTTGAAGCAGACCAGCCTGCGGGTTTTGATCGGCAGTGGAAACCTGTTATCATTCCGCCTTCGCGCCATATTGGCTACGCAGTTCAATGGTTTGGGCTGACACTGACATTATGGATTCTGTTCATCTTTTGGCTAAGAAAACAACGTGACTGACTCTCGCCGAAACAAACTGATTCTGTTGGCCTTGTTCGCCCTGTTTTTTATACCTGTGTTAGTGGCCTATCTGATGAATGCGGGTGTGATTCATTATCGGGCGACGCCTTCCAAAAATCACGGTGATCTGGTAACCCCGCCGGTGGAAATGCGCCGCTATACCCGTCACGCGGCGCTGGCGCAAGCCGATGACCGCTGGAAACTGGTGTATGTGACAGCGAAACAGGACTGTGATGAGGATTGTCAAAAGATGCTGGATGCGATTTATCGCATCTATCTGGCCAGCGGACGTCATCAGCCCAAGGTTCAGCCAGTGGTGGTCGGGCTTTCCGGCGCTGTTGAACTGACTGCACAGCTGGCGCCTGTTTTTCAGTCGGTTTCTTTACAGGGGGAACCCTCGGCGCGTGAACTGTTTTTCAAGTTAAGCCAGCAATCCATGGGCGGAAAAGCGGGCACTGGCGAAGGGTTTTACATTATCGCCCCGGAGGGTTTTTTAATGATGTCTTATCCGCAAGGGTTTAATCCTTCAGGCACAATCAAAGACATGAATATCTTGCTCAGACGTAAGGACGGGTAGTGCTATGAAATATCACCAGGTGGCCTGGCTGGCCGTTTGTTTGGCGCTTGGGGTGGTTGTCCTGGGGGCTTTTGTGCGTCTGTCTGATGCGGGTTTGGGTTGTCCGGACTGGCCCGGCTGCTATGGTCATATGGATTGGCCCGTCCATGAAACCGAAATACAGCAAGCCAATGCCCGTTTCCCCGATCGGCCGGTGGAACCGCACAAGGCCTGGCGCGAGATGGTTCACCGCTATTTTGCCGGTACGCTGGGCTTGCTGGTGTTGGCGCTGTTTGTCTGGGCGTGGCGCCGCCGTAACACGGACATCAGTGGACAGGATTCGCCAGTGGGGTTGGCGTCTTTCTTGCTGCTGGTCATTATTGCCCAGGCTGCTTTGGGCATGTGGACGGTGACGCTAAAGCTAAAACCGGTGATTGTCATGCTGCACCTGCTTGGCGGCCTGACCACACTGGCGCTATTGCTCTGGCTGGCCTTACGTACCACGCCGGGTTTACAGCCTTACCGGTATGCCGGGCATATTCGGCCTTGGATGGTGGGTTTGGGCTTGGCGTTGCTGGTGGGACAAATTGCTTTGGGAGGTTGGACCAGTGCCAATTATGCTGCCTTGGCGTGTCCTGATTTCCCCACCTGCCAGGGTAGCTGGTGGCCGAAGATGGATTTTTCCGAGGCCTTTATCTTGTGGCGTGGCATCGGCCCCAATTATGAGTTTGGCGTGTTGGACATGCCTGCGCGCACAGCCATTCACCTGATGCATCGTATCGGTTTTCTGCTACTCAGCCTGTATCTGATTTGGCTGGCCACCCGTTTGATGAAAAATCGTGAGTTATTGCCCTGGGGACTGGGGTTGCTGGGGCTGTTGATTTTGCAAATCGGCTTGGGAATTTCCAATGTGCTGTTTTCCTTGCCCTTGCCGGTAGCCACTTTGCATAACATGGGGGCGGCCCTGCTGCTCTTGTTTATGGTGGCTTTGTTGTATAAAACCCGTTCTTCCCGGCGTAACGGGGGCAGTGGATAGTCATGATGGGGAAAAGCAGCGAACAGGCAGTCGTAGCTCGTGAGGAAAACAGCGGGGTTGTGCGCTGTTTTAACTCGTATCTGGAACTGTGCAAACCACGCGTGGTGTTGCTGATTGTATTCACCGCTTTGGTGGGCATGCTGCTTGCGGTGCCCGGCTTGCCGCCGGTGGACAAACTGGTTTACGGCTTGCTGGGCATTGGTCTGGCAGCCGCTGCGGCAGCGGCCATTAACCACTGGGCAGACCAAAAGGCAGATGCCATTATGCTGCGTACCCGTCACCGTCCCTTGCCCAGCGGGGAGTTAAAAGATTATCAGGTCCTGCTGTTTGCTTTGGTGATGACGGTGATTGCGATGGCGACACTGGTCTGGAAGGTAAATACCTTGACCGCCATTCTGACTTTTGCCTCATTGATTGGTTATGCCTTCATTTACACCTTTTTTCTCAAACGCATCACGCCACAGAATATTGTCATTGGCGGTGCAGCCGGGGCCGCTCCGCCGGTTTTGGGGTGGGCCGCGGTGACCGGGCAGGTCACACCCGAATCCTTACTGCTGTTCCTGATTATTTTCGCCTGGACACCACCGCACTTCTGGGCGCTGGCGATTCACCGCAAGGAGGATTACGCCAAAGCCGGAATCCCCATGCTGCCGGTCACCCATGGCGTCAAGGTAACCCAGCTGCATATTCTGCTGTATACCATCATCCTGTTTCTGGTGAGCCTGCTGCCATATCTGATTGGTCTAAGCGGCCTGATTTATCTGGCTGGCGCCGTGATTCTGGGCCTGTGGTTTCTGGCTTATGCTGTGCGCTTGCCGCGTTCCCAAGACCCGATGTTGCCATGGAAAATGTTCAAGTTTTCCATCTGGTACTTGATGCTGCTGTTTGCTGTGCTGTTGATCGATCACTATGCGCCGGGTCATCATCTCAACCCCAGGGTGCCGCAGACGCCGATTTTGAGTGGGGCTGATGGCATATAGTCCATGTCGTTGTATTTATCGTACTCGTCTAAACTATTAGCCATTGCATGATTGACTCGCATATCCACCTGGATGATCCACGTTTTGACGGGCAGCGTCAGCGTGTTGTGCAGCAAGCCCGTGATGTGGGCGTGGATCAGTTTGTGGTGCCAGCCACCACCAGCGCCGGTTTCGATAAGGTTGCCAGCCTGCCCCAGCAATTTGCGGGTGTCTATGTGGCGTATGGCCTGCATCCGTATTTTATTGACCAGCATACCGATGAAGACTTGCAGGCTGTGGCGGCCAGATTGAAAACCCGTCATTGCGTGGCGGTGGGAGAGTGCGGGTTGGACTTTTACGTGCCAGCATTGAAACAGCAGCGCCAGCGGCAGGAAACACTTTTTTTAGCTCAAATCGAGCTGGCCAAACAATATGACATGCCCCTGATTATTCATGCCCGCAAGGCGGTTGGCCGGGTGTTGGCCTGTTTGCAGGAAGTGGGTTATTGGCAGGGGGTGATTCATTCTTATCATGCTTCCCTGGAACAGACCCGGCAGGTGCTGGACAAAGGGCTGCGGGTTGGCTTTGGCGGCGCGGCGACTCGGCCCAATGCACACAAATTGCGACAGGTGGTGGCCTATGTGCCGGATACGGCTTTGTTGCTGGAAACAGATGCGCCAGATCAACCGCCCTGGTCACACCGGGGCGAAATTAACAAACCGGCGTATTTGTCGGAGATTGCCGAGTGTATTGCGGCGATTCGCCAGCAGCCGGTCGTCACGCTGGTCAAACAGACCGACGCCAACGCCAGAGCATTATTTGCCTTGCCCCCGGCAGGCGGGTAAAATCACCAGCCCACTGCATTCTGACTGATCGTTTATGCCCAAAAAAACAGCTTCACCATCAGCCAGCCAGACCGGCTCCGATCTGGTGGCCGGGGAGTCTTGTCAGCCTGTCAAGCACCGCTTTGGCGGTGTGCAACGCCTGTATGGCGATGAGGGGTTTGCGCGTGTGCGTGCAGCACATGTTTGTGTGGTTGGTATTGGTGGCGTGGGCTCCTGGGCGGCTGAAGCCCTGGCGCGCAGCGGTGTTGGGCGGATCACTCTGATTGATGCGGACGATATTTGTGAAACCAATATCAATCGCCAGTGTCACGCACTCAGTAGCACCATTGGCCTACCCAAGGTCGAAGCCATGGCGCGCCGGATTGCGGAAATCAACCCGGCGGCGCAGGTGCGGGCCGAGGCGCGCTTCCTGCTGGCGGGCAACGTTGCCGAGTTGTTGGCCGACAAACCGGATTTTGTTATTGACGCCATTGATACAGTCAAGAACAAATGTGTGTTGATCGCCCATTGTCGGGATCACGATATCCCCGTGATTACGGTTGGGGCCGCAGGCGGCAAGACCGACCCGGGGCACGTGACCATTGCTGACCTGGGACGCGCCCATGGCGACCGCTTGCTGGCCAAGCTGCGTGTTAACCTGCGTCGGCACTGGGGGTTTCCGCGCTATGAAGGGCGCAAATTTCACGTGGCCTGTGTGTATTCTCCACAACCGGCCCGCTTGCCCCAGGCAGGAGAGCCCGGCTATGGACTCAGACTCGATTGCGCCAGTGGTTTTGGTACGGTATGCCATATGACTTCGGTATTTGGCATGCAGGCCGCCGGCCATGTGCTCAATGCCCTTGCTTCACAGACATAACAAACCGCACCTGTTGCAGGCAAAAAGCCTCTCTGACCGGTGACAATATTTGACGGTTTTAACAGCCGTTGACCAAATCTTTTGCTGCCAAAGCCAAAACTTTCTGTAAAAGCGCGGAATGTCTTGCCATTGGGTAATGTTTGGCTTTAATCTGAAGAATAACCTAGACAGTTGTGGGTAAAAAGTGGTGGTAAAGGCTAAAAAATGAAAGAAAAATGGGTGTTTTCTGCCTTCTGGTGCGTTGCGGCCCTTCTGCTGTCGAGTATGGCCATCGGCGGCGGGCACCTGTTGCCCGTCAAAGCCTATGGTAATGCGTCTCCAACCTCTTTTGGCGGCTATACCGTCTCTGCCGCCGGGCTTAACCAATACTATGTTATTGGCATAGAAGTCCCACCAGGGGCCAGCCAGTTAGTGATTGACATTTTCGATGCGGACCTGGGCGCAGGGGGCGCGGCGGACATCAGTGGCGACCGAGATAATCAAAGCGGCGGGGCATGGGACTCCTATTATCTCTACATACTATACGACGAACAGCTGAATTTGGTGCCGGTTGCGAACTACAATTATTTTTATGGTAGCGCCACCTTACCGGCTGGCAGTGATAATGCCTGGACCACTTTTTACAGCACCGCCAACCCGGCGCCGGGTCACTGGGTCATGGTGGTTTATCCTTATCCTTCCACCGCTGCCGGCGGCGGTGGTGCCTCGGATGACCTGAATGCGTTCGGGGTGCGCGCCCACGATGGCGACCCAGGCCCCGGGGGGGTCGAATTCAACACCTATATGATCTCCCCCATTCCCATTGGCACCAATGGCATTCCCGGTCCCACCCAAAGCTCAGCGCGGTATCAGGTATACCCCTATGTGACTTCGGGTTGCCAGCTGAATACCCATGATTTTGACTCTGATGTGCCTAATCTGCCAGCCGGAACACCGCCGCTGGAAACGCAAATACAGCTTGCCAACCGGACTGGCGCTTATTCCCATACCGTGACCCAGGCGACCATGAGCGGCCAGGACACATGGGTCAATAATACCATTGGCCCGGTGGCCGGAGTCGAACCATCAGGCACCGATTATTTCCGTGATGGCATGGGAATCTGGAACGCCTTGCTGGTTGTGAATGAACAAGGCACTGGTGGCGCCACAGCCGGGGCCAATTACAATGAAGTGATTATCGCCAATTTCAATAACCCCACGCCAGTGCCAACCAATGCCATTGAAGCAGATACTTTTCGCTGGTACTTGCCCACCGATGCCGGTGGCGCGCCGGTAAAAACCTATATGACCCAGCGGGTTAACTTCTGGAGCGGGCCCAATCCACCTGTGGTGGGGCAGGCCACGGAAGTGGAAGTGGAAATCACCGTTTACAATCCCACGGCAAGTCCTGTCACATTTTCAGCGGCAAACAATGATCTGGTTCGAAGTGCCATACCCGCGGTGCCGGAACTGGCGTTTGTGGCAGGTTCTGTCAATGTGACCCAGGGCACAGCACCAGGTGTGGCTGGTTTGGCGATTCCACCTGCCGGTGGCACCGGTTCCCTGGAATGGGATCCGGGGATTATTGCACCGGGTTCCAGCGCGCAGCTTTCCTACCGCATGACGGTCACCCCATCTGCCGCCGGCCAGCGTATTGTGGTGACCGGCACGCCTGCCAGTGTGGGCACCACAGCCGACTATGTGGATCATACCGGTAATCCCAATTCGCCATTTGCCAATGTGACATTTGGTCCCTTGTGCGAATTGGCTGTCACCGAGGCCCAACCGGTTCCCACACCGGTTTATCTCAGTTATGTGCGGCTTGAAGGCCAGCCCGGTAACTATCATTTGCGGTGGCACACCGCCTTTGAGGCTGGCAATGTGGCCTTTCGTGTCTTTGATGCGCGCGAGGATTCGCCTGAGCACCGTTTGGCGGAGGTGCCGGTGACCAAAGCCGGCCACCTGGGCGAGGCCAGTTATTCAGTGGATTTGCCAGTGGCGCATTTGCAATCCGTCTGGATACAGGATGTGGCCCTGGATGGAAGCACAAGCTGGCATGGGCCGTTTCACCTGAATCAGACTTTTGGCGTAGCGGGTGTTGAACGCGTGCGGCGTGCGTCCCGGAGTAACCCGGAGATTATCGATGATTTTGCCCGCCGGGCGCAGTGGCAACGCCAGCAAAGGGTTCCCGAGCTGGACCTGATGACAAATGACGCCGGAGTTTACCGGGTGAGCTTCGATGCCTTGTCCGCACAGGGCTATGATTTTATCGGGCTTTCCTCCGATGAAGTGCGCTTGCTGCAAGATGGTCACGGGATTCCGGTGATTTACAATCCGGAACACACGGGCATTATTCAGCCGGGAGACTATTTCGAGTTTATCGCCAGTGAGCGAAAAACCTTGTATGGCACGCGCAATGCCTACCGGTTAACGGCCGGCCGGCCGCTGAAGGGCCAGGATTGGGAGAGTGTGCCGGTGTCAGCCATGCCGACAGGGTCTGGAGATTTTGCCGCCTGGCGGCGAATGGATTTTGAGCAACAAGCGGCTTACTCCTTTTCCTCGCCGGATGCCGACAACGACCCCTGGTACTGGCAATCCTATCTGGTTCGCAATACGCCCTTGGCCGCTTCCGTGCCTTTTTCTATGGACAGTGTGGATGCCGGTCAGGCGTACACGCTGCATGTGGGATTGTGGACCATGACAGACTGGCCTGGCGTGGTTAACGATCATCATGTCAAATTGGCGGTTAACGGGGTGCCCGTGGGGGACTTTTTAGCTGCCGGACAGGGGCAGCAAAACCTGTTGGCGCATATTCCCCCAGGCGTGCTGCAATCCGGCGAAAATACTTTGGAACTGACCTTTCCGGCGGACACGGGTGTGGCTTACGAGCTGAACTATCTGGATGACTTTGGTATCAGCGGATTTTTCCGGGCCAGCGGCCGTGCAAACGCCCAACTGCATTATCCGCGCAATACCCGCCATGACAGCCAGCCCCTGGTCAATGATGTAATTCTGCGACATTCTTTCGATAACGCCCAGCACCATGTGTGCCAGATTGGCCCGTGTGCGACTTTGACTGTGGATGCGAACACGCCGGTTTGGGCTTATCAACGCAGTGGAGACCAGCTATGGCGGATACAGGCGGTGGCCGAAGGCGCTGCGCAAACGCTCACAGTGGTTCCGCAAAGTCTGGTGGACACTTGGGTTGTCTTTGGCGACACGCGCTTATCGCCTGATATTCAGCCGGCGGCTACCGGAAATGTGCAATTGTCGGCCAATACCGACCTGTTGGTGATAGCACCGGCGGCCTGGGTGCCCACCTTACAACCCTGGATCAGCGCCCGGGAAAAACAGGGTCATGTGGTCAGCGTGGTTGCCGCCGAGGATGTTTACCATCACTTCAGTCATGGATTGATGGATGGACAGGCGCTGGCGGATTTTATTGCTCAGGCCAGTCAAGTGCAGCCGTCACTGGCGAATGTGCTGCTGGTGGGTGCAGGCAGCTATGACTATCTTGATTATCTTGGCAGCGGCCAAACGGCGGTTCTGCCGGGCCTGTATGCCCCCACAGGCCCTTATGTGCGGTATGCGCCGGTGGATGCCGCCATGGGTGATGTGGATGCCGACGGTGTGCCGGATATCGCCATTGGTCGCTGGCCAGCGCAAGATATCACCGAACTACAAACATTGGTGAACAAAACCCTGGCTTTTGAGCAGAAAATGTCCCAAAAGCCAGCCGCGGAGGCTGTTATGTTGTTGGATGCGGATGATGGTTCCGTGCGTTTTTCTGATCTGCTGGCGCAGCAATCACCATCGGTTTTCCCCAGCATGTGGAATGAAACCATTGTGGATGGCAACCAACCCGGGGCGAAGCAGCTGTTTTTGCAGCAATTGACAAGTAATCCTTTTCTGATTGAGTATCTGGGGCACTCCAGCCCCACACAATGGTCGGCCAGTGCCCTGTTGACCAGTTCCGATGCCCTGGCATTGGGTAACGACGGCCTGGCCATGTGGTTCCAGTGGGGTTGCTGGAATAACTATGCCGTGTCGCCGACGTTTGTGTCTTTGTCCGAGGCATTGCTTGCGTCCGATCATCGGGGCGCGGTCTTGACCCTGGGCGCCACGGCCATTGCCGATGCCAGCGTCGAGCTGGCGTTGCGGCGTCACTTTTTGCCCTTGTTAATGAAGGGACGCACGGTGGGCGAGGCATTGGTGGAAGCCAAGGCCGCCGTATTGCGGGAATCCGGCAAAGACGCGCAACACTTGCAAGATGTGCTGGCGGGCATTACCATCCTTGGAGACCCGAGCCTGCGTCTGGTGTATTAAGCCCGGCAGCCACGGCTGGTTACTGAATATCACTGGAGCGTCCATGACAGCCTTTTCTGAAAGCGCCGATCCACATCGGCAGCACGAGCGTTGTGTGACCATTGATTTGGGATCGCGCAGTTACCCGGTGATTCTTTCTGATGCCTGGGATAGCGGGCAGCCCCAAAACCTCTTGCAGCAGCATGTGAAGGACCGGCCAGTGGCCATTGTCAGCAACGACACCGTCTGGCCCCTGTATGGCGAAACGCTTTTGCAGGCTGTGAAAAAAGCCGGTCCGTCGCACTGTTCCTGGCATGTGTTGCCGGATGGAGAGAACCATAAAACGCCGGCGCAATGGCTGGCGATTTTAGATCATCTGGCGAACAATGGCCTGACCCGGGACGGTGTCTTGCTGGCGCTTGGCGGCGGTGTGGTCTGTGATATGACCGGCTTTGCCGCGGCCAGTTGGATGCGTGGTATTCCGTTTATTCAGGTACCCACCACGTTACTGGCGCAAGTGGACGCATCGGTGGGCGGAAAAACCGGCATCAACCATCTAGCGGGGAAAAACCTCATTGGCGCCTTTCATCAGCCTGTGGCCGTGCTGGTGAATACCCGGGTGTTAACCACCTTGCCTGAACGCGAATTTCGTAGTGGATTGGCCGAGGCGGTCAAATATGGTTTGATTCAGTCCGCGCCGTTTGTGGACTGGATGCTGCGCAACCGGCGCAATCTTTTGCATCGGGAGCCGGGTGTCCTGAATCAATTGGTGCAGCAATGTTGTCAGTTCAAGGCGCATATTGTGCGTGAAGATGAAACCGAGCAAGGCCGGCGTGCGGTGCTTAATCTGGGCCACACCTTTGGTCATGCCATTGAAAACCTGGGGCATTACCGGACACTGCTGCATGGCGAAGCTGTGGCCATTGGCATGGTGATGGCGGCGACCTTGTCCGAACATTTGGGCCTTGCCCGGCCCGGCCTTGGGAAAAAGGTGGCTGGTATCATGCAGGCGCTGGGCTTGCCGAGTGACTTTTCATCGCTGCCTGCTGGCATTGATATCGAGGCAGACGAATATACACCGGAGGCCCTCATCCAACGCATGCGTTTGGACAAAAAAGTCAGCCACGGGCGGCATCGGCTGATATTGCTCAAGGAATTAGGGCAAGCGGATATGGTCGATGGCGTAACGGAAGCGGATCTGCGGACGGTCTTGCAAGCATTCTGCGCCTAGTCGCTGTCTGCTTACTTCTCGTTATTCCGGGTTCCGCTCGGGCGGTTGCCATGTGGCCAGAAAGGATTGCAGTTGCCGGTAGACTGTGCGTGCCATGTGATAAGGGTTGTCTTGCCCTGTGGGGACGGTGAGGTCGCTCATGGCGTCATACAGTGGATTGCGTACAGCCGCCATGTCGTGCAAGCGTTGTTCCCGGTCTGGCACTTGCAGCAGCGGCCGGCGCTTGTCGTGACTTAAACGTTCCAGTTGTCGTTCCACCGTGGTTTTCAGATACACCACAACAGTGTTGGCCTGTTGTAATTGTTGGCGATTTTCCTCGTTGACCACGATGCCTGCACCAGTGGCGATCACCGCAGCGGGGCCAGCGAGCAGTTGGGCCAGCATCCGGCTTTCACGAAGCCGGAAGCCGGCTTCCTTTTCAATTTCAAAAATCAGATTAACGCTGACGCCGGTGGCGGCTTCCAGCGACTCGTCCACATCGTAAAAGGGCATGCGGAGAAACCCAGCCAGCCGCCGTCCCACAGTGGTTTTGCCGGCGCCGGTGGGGCCAATAAGCACCACATGCGGGTGCTTGTTGGCTGGCCGGTGCTGGTGGCTTTGTGTGTTCTCTGAGTGTTTCACGTTTCAATTCACGGTGATGTGCGCTGAATCTTAACAAACTGGTCTTTTTTTCCCAGTCCCATGTGAAAAACCTTCGGAAGGTTGACAAAAATTGTCAGCCCTGAAGGTGAATAGGGGGGTGTTAGGCCTGTCAATCACGATTCGCGGACCGTTCAACCGCCCAAATGGGCTTTTTATGGCCAAGTTAACATTTAGTGACAACTTCTGTTTGCATCTGGCAATACCCCCGGCTATTCTTGTCAGCAATGGAAGGTTGCTTACGGATGAGCGCCCCAGAAACCGATTTTTTTTAAACAGAGGTAATTTCACATGACCATGCAAAGAAAACAACAAGGCTTTACTTTGATCGAACTGATGATCGTTATCGCGATTATCGCCATTCTGATGAGCTTCGCGATTCCGGCTTATCGTGACTACACCATTCGTACCAAAGTGGGCGAAGGCATTCAGCTGGCCGCCGCTGCCAAGCAGGCTGTTACTGAAACCTACATGAGCTCCAACACCTGGCCTGGCACCAACTCTGCTGCGGGTCTGAACTCCACGATTTCCGGCGAATACACTTCTGCCGTTACCGTTGGCGCTAATGGTGTGATCACAATTTCTTACAAGTCCACTGTTGGCGTGAGCGGTAATGTACAATTGCAGCCGAACGACGCCACTGGCAGCGTGGAATGGGCTTGCACATCAACCATTGCTGACAAATATGTGCCTTCTGAGTGCCGTTAATCGCGCATAAAGAAACCGCATAAACTGATTTATCAGGAAAAGGCCATTGCTCGCAATGGCCTTTTTTAATGGCTTTGAATAATCCAGTGTTGTCAATGAACATGAAACACATACCGGACATGAATTGCCGTCAGCCATGGTTGCGATGGGGGTTGGCCATGGTGTTGGCCGCGGCGGTCATCATGGCGCTTGTGCACGGGGTGTACCCGGCCGGCATTATGGCTTATATGCACCTTAACCTGCCCACAAACTACCCCATGACCTATAGCTACTGGTTTGAAATAGCCAGTTGGTACCTGTTGTGGATGCTATTGTTTTTTCTATCAAAACGGTTCTGGTTTTCTTTGGCGGTGGTGTTGCTGTTGTTTGTGGGGTTTGTGTTGGGCAATATGGAAAAAATGCGATTGCTGCATGCCCCGCTGATGCTGTCAGACTTTGCAGCCATTAAGGAACTGGCCTTGCAGAAAAACATGTTTTTCAAGTATTTGGGCTATGTGGCGGGTTTTTTTGTGCTGCTGGCGGTGGTGGGTTTTTTCCTGTGGCGCAAGTCTTTCGCATGCAAAGTGGTGTCCCGGCATCAGGGCACTTTTATTTTGCTATGGACCCTGGTGCTGGTGCTGGTGCTGGCGAATCGCTATGCCATCAGCGACTATTTGCGAAAGCGGGATTTGTTCTTTAACAAGGTTAATCCCGTTTTGTCCGTATTCCAGTATGGGGGCTTAACGACTTTGTTGCAAGCGGCCTTGTTTACGCCGCCATACAAGGAATTGACCAATTATAACAAGCAGGCTGTGGCGGATGTGATTCGGCGCTATGGGCTGGCGAGCCCGGCCACTGTTGATGCGCCGGATGATCCGGTCAATGTGGTGCTTGTGTTAACAGAAGCCTTTACTGACCCACAGGAAATGGGCTGGGAAACCACGACTGATGCTGTGCCAACATTTCATGCAGCGCGGCAGGCGCAAAGCGGCCGCTTGCTGTCGCCGGTGCTGGGTGGACGCTCAGCCAATGCGGAGTTCGAGCTATTGACTGGATTTTCCTTGCGGTTCGCTCCGGCCAATTCCATTCCTTACACGGATCTGATCAAACGGGAAATTCCTTCTCTGGCCCGGTTTCTTAACCAGGCCGGTTACTTGACCATGGCCATTCATGTGGCCAGCCTGGATTTTTTCAACTACAAGGATGTCTACAAAAAACTTGGATTTGGCATGTTTACCACCTTGTGGGACAAGGCGCCGAAGGCCGACCCCATGGGCATGCATGCCTCCAGGCAGGACTTTTTTTCCCTGCTGGCCAAAGCCAGTGAGTTCCATAAACCGTTTTTTATCTTTACGTTTCCCAACTATACGCATGGCGACTGGCGATATGATAGCTTTAATGATTCCACGCTGGATGTGATTGATCCGGACGGCCTGCTCCAGGGGGAAGAAAAAAAACGGGTCAAAACCTATATCAACGCCCTCAACTATACCGATAAACTGTTTCAGGATCTGATTGCCTATTTCTCCCGTCAACCCGATAAAACCATGGTGGTGATGCTGGGCGACCATCAGCCGTTTCTGGAAGGCTATCGACAAAAAGTGTGGCAGCAGGCTGTGGCCAAATATGGCAAGAACGAATTGGCCAAGGTTCAGGCAAATTACTGGGTGCCGGTGGCCATTTGGCGAAACTATACCCCGGCCCGGCCACCGGAAGACTTCGAATTCAGCATGAACTTCATGCCCAGTTATCTGATTCAGCAGTTGGGTTTGCAGCCCACGGGTTTTTATCGGTTTAATCAGATTCTGCGCGACAAAATCGGTGTGCTGTCCTGGATTATCAAAGGGCCTGATGGCGATTACAGTTTTCAGGTGCCACCGGCGTACCGGCAGTACATCAAGGACTATGAATTGATTCAGTATGATGTGCTTCAGGGAAAAAACTATTTTGGGCAGCTATTGCAGCCGAAACACTAGCCAGGCGCGGTTTGTCAAAAAGCTGTCAAAAAATGTCACATCAGGTCACTAACGGCATGCAAATGCCGGAAAAATGCTGGTAAGTTCACGTTTTAGCGCAAAGATTATGCCAATGGCTTCCCTAGCCTTGTGAGTGAGCCGGATTCCACTATGCTTAATACAGGTTTTGGATTTTAGCCGGGTTAATCGGCAGGTAGTTTCGCATGAAAATGAATGAGTCAGTTTTATGACAGCGTCTTTTCGTTCAAATCAGTCAGGCTTTACCCTGATTGAGTTAATGATTGTCATTGCCATTATTGCGATTCTGATGTCTTTTGCGATTCCCGCCTATCAGAACTATGTGGCCCGAACCAAAGCCGCCGAAGGCGTCTCCCTGGCCAGCAGTTTACGCCAATATGTTTCGCAGGCCTGGGTGAACAGCGAAGATATCAGCACCCTGAATAATGGCAGTAATGGCATTGGCGCGGCCAGTGACTATCAGGGGGAATGGGTGCAAGGCATTCAGGTCACCGGTGGGGTCTTGCAGGTGAATTTCAACAATAAATCACCTCTGCTGGCAGGTAACTCAGTGACGTTAACGCCAATTGAGCCAGGTTCCGGCGGCAATACCGGCAGCAGCCTTTTGTGGTCATGCTCCACGACGTTGCCGGCGCAACTGGACCCCTGTCCCAAGTAACAGGCATCATTATCTAGCCCTGCAGGGGCGTGACTCTTGTTTCTCCTGGCTCAAGCAAACAATCTTTGGGCCAGCGCATGCAGTTTTTTTGCGGATATTTTTTGAAAGGGTTTGATGCCCGGGGCAAAAACGGTCAAGCGATAGTCTTCAATGGCGCTGTGATAGGTTTGTACGGTTTCGGCTTTATCAGCGCAATGCCAGTGTGCGGCCAGTATTTCCACGTGTTCCGTGACTAATTGTTGCTTTTCCATGTCTTTGCCTGGGTTGTGTTGCGCTTGTTGCAGACGAAAATCCAGGCCTTTCAGCCAGCGTGGATAACAGCGCAATTTTTCCAGGGAGATTTCTGGCAGAAAACCCGGGTAAATCAGGTAATCCAGTTGGGCAATCATGTCCGTATAGGTAGTTTCCGTCAACTGGTCGGCGGACTGTTCAATGGTTTGCCAGCTGTGGTACCAGTGACTGAGAGCTTTGTCGGCAACCACGGCATATTCTGAAACGCGCCGGAATAACCCGGAGCGAACTTGAGCGAGCAGATCGTTAAAGGCTTTTTCATTGCGTGGCGGCGCTGCCTTGATGAAAGCATCGAGGCCAGCGTCCACAATGGCGGCGTTGAGACTGGCGTTTTCGTCCAGCGCTTTCCAAGCCGCTTCGGCTGCCAGGCTGATGGGCAGTTTGCGTTGGGTCTGGCGCAAGAATCCGCATAGCTGCATCTGGAGCAAGCGCTTTAATCCTTGATGATGGTTGCAGATGGCCTCATGCGGGTTATCAAAAAAGCGCAATCCCACGGCGGTTTTCTGGTCCACCAGCCCGGGCCATGCGGGCAGGCCGTTGGGCAGGGTGATTTTTTCCGGCAGGTCGCCGAATACCCATGTTGTGGCGCCGTTGATGTGGCGCATACTTTCGCTATGCTGGCGAAAATGGCGCCGGGCGCGCTGGCTGAACCGGGATTTGAGTGCTTCGAGGTCCCGGCCGGTGGCTATTATCTGCTGATTGTCGCCCTGGATCACAAAGCGGAACCGCAGATGATCCGGCAAGGCGATGTTGTGCCATTGTTCCGGGTCAATGTGCAAACCACTCATACGGGACACATGCTGGCTGAGTGTTGCATAAAAACGGCACTCGGGATCTTGTTGGCGGTCGTCCAGCATGGCCTCGGCCAGGGCTTGGGCGTACTCGGCGGCGGGAATGAGCAAGCGGCGCTTGGGCTTGGGCAGGCCGCGAATCAGGTGTTCGATTTTCTCGGCCAGCAAACCGGGCACCAACCATTCGAATGTATCCGCGACAAGCGCGTTGAGCCAGGGTAGTTCCAGTTGGGCGGTGACGCCATCATTTTCAGCCCCGGGATCGAAGTGATACTGCAGAGGAATGTGTAGCCCGTGAATATCCAGATGCTCGGGAAACTGTTCGGCTTCGGGTCGGCAGGCGCCATCCCGAAGCAGTTCCTCACGGCTTAGACACAGGGTTTCATCCGGTTGCTGCCGCAGCCAGTCGCGCAAGGTTTTCTCACTGTACACGCCTTCAGGCACACGCTGCTGGTACCATGTTTCCAGCCGCTGGGGATCAATAATCAAGTCCTGACGGCGGGCCCGGTGTTCTTCGGCTTCCAGCTCCCGGAAAATTCTTTCATTGTGGGCATAGAAGCGCGCACGCGTCGCCAGTTGGCGGCCAGCCAGGGCATCGCGGATAAATATCTCGCGCGCTTGTACCGGGTCTTGAGTGCCAAAATGCACCGGACGTTTGTTGACCACAGGCAAGCCAAACAGGGCCAAGCGCTCATAAGCCATGACAGCGCCGCGTTTTTTCGACCAGAAGGGATCGAATATCTGGCGCTTGAGCAGGCTTGGGGCCACTGCTTCAATCCATTCCGGTTCAATCCGGGCCACAGTTCGGGCGAATACCCGCGAGGTTTGCACAATGGCGGCGGCCACCACCCAACGCGGCGGCGTTTTGCGGCGAGCCAGGGCAGAGCCGGGGAATAAATGGAATGTCCGGTTACGCGCGCCAGTGTATTCTCCATTTTCCTTGTGTACGCCCACATGCGAGATGAAGCCGGATAATATGGCTTTATGCAGACCAGCATAGTCGATCTTGTCTTCGTCGGGGACGGTTATATCAGGGCACTTGAGCAACTGCTTCAACTGCCGGTGAATGTCTTGCCATTCCTGAATCCGCCGCCAGGAAAGAAAATGCGCCTTGCACCAGCGGCGGAATGGATTGCGCCCCAGCTGTTTTTGTTTTTCTTCAATGGTTCGCCACAAATTGATAAAGGCGATAAAATCCGAGTCAGGGTGAGCAAAGGCTTTATGGGCCGCATCTGCGGCGGCGGCTTTTTCCAGTGGCCGCTCCCGGGGGTCTTGCACGGACAAGGCCGAGGCAACCACCAGCGCCTCGGGCAGGCAGGCGTATTTTTCCGCCGCCAGCAGAATGCGCGCCAGTTGCACGTCGATGGGCAGATGCGCCATGCGCCGGCCGATGGCCGTCAGGTGTTTTTTATCATCAATGGCGCCCAGTTCCCTTAATTGCTGGTAGCCGTCGGCAATCTGGCGCTGATCGGGCGGGTCGATAAAGGGAAAGTCATCCACATGACCCAGACGCAGGTTTTCTGTTTGCAGAATGACCGCAGCCAGGGATGTGCGGCGGATTTCCGGGTCGGTGTGTCGGGGGCGGGCGAGGAAGTCGTCTTCTGCATACAGTCGGACGCACATGCCTGGCCCCAGTCGGCCGCAACGGCCTGCGCGTTGGTTGGCGCTGGCCTGGGAGATCGGTTCAGTCAGAAGGCCCTGGATTTTGCTGCGGGGATTGTAACGGCTGATGCGCGCCAGACCGGAGTCGATCACATAACCAATGCGAGGGACAGTTAATGAAGTTTCGGCGATATTGGTGGCCAGAATCACCCGGCGTTGCCGCCCGGGGTGAAAGATTTTTTGTTGCTGTGGCCCGGTCAGGCGGGCATAAAGCGGTAGAATTTCGGTGTTGGGCCATTTTTTTTTCTGCAAAAAATCCAGCGCATCATGAATTTCGCGCTCTCCAGGTAAAAAAACCAGAATGTCATTGCCTGCCGGCTTGAGCGGTTGCCGGAATATTTCTTCCAGGGCGTGGCTGATGCCGGTATTCAGATCGGGGTCATCGTCTTCTGCCAGCTGGTACTCGATATCCACCGGGTAACTGCGGCCTTCCACGGTGATGACTGGCGCATTTTCAAAGTGGGTGGAGAATCGTTCGGTATCAATGGTGGCCGAGGTGATAATGATTTTCAGATCGGGACGCTTGGCGCTGAGTTGCTTCAAATACCCTAGCAGAAAATCGATATTCAGACTGCGTTCGTGGGCTTCATCAATAATGATGGCGTCATAGGCGTTCAGCCAGCGGTCGGTACGCATTTCCTGCAGCAGCAGTCCGTCGGTCATGAATCGGATCCAGCCGTTATGATGGCTGCGGTCATCAAAACGCACGGCGTACCCCACTGACTGGCCCAAAGGTTCGCCCAATTCCTCAGCCACCCGGGCGGCCATGGAAATGGCGGCCAGTCGGCGTGGCTGGGTGCAGGCGATCAGACCGGTGTCACCCAGCCCGGCCTGCAAACAAATTTTTGGCAACTGGGTGGTTTTGCCCGATCCGGTTTCACCCGCTACGATGACCACCGGGTTATCACGAATGGCCTGGGCAATGGTGTCGGCATGCCGGCTGACCGGCAGGGATTCGGGAAAACGCACCTGTGGTCGGCTTTGTTGCCGGGCGTTAAATCGCTGCCGGGCTTGCTGCAAACGCTGCGCCAGCGTACGGGATTTATCCGGCGGTTGCGCCTGACGCCGAACCGAACGCAGCAAAGCGTAAAAGTCTTGCCGCATCAGGGTGTTTTTTGCGGCCAGAATGTCCCTGCGGCCTGGTGGTGTGAACGGATTTTTTTTCTCAGGCACGATTTTCAGGGTTTGTGGCTGTCGATGGTGGTATTGGCCATGGTGGGAATGCCCGGGGTTGTTGGCATTTCCTTGATATAAATGTCACGTTTGGCATAGGGGATCTCAATGCCTTCGGCACCAAAGCGCTTATAAATATTCATGTACAGGCTGTGCAGGATACGTCCGCGCAGCACCGGCTCGCTAATCCAGCCCAATAACTCGAAGTCCAGACTGGACTCGCCAAAGCCACGCATACGCACCCGGGGCTCGGGGCTTTCACAAATCCCGTCAGTATGATGGGCAATGTCCAGCAGTACCTCACAGACCTGATCCACATCCGAGCCATAGGCCACGCCGACTTTGGCGCGGATGCGCTCTTTTTCCCAGCGGCCGCCGTTTTCATTGATGATTTTGGAGTTGGCCATAATGGCATTGGGCACGGTGATTTCAATGTCATCGCGTGACAAAATGCGCGTGGAGCGCAGACCGATTTGGGTCACCATGCCGCGCTCGCCACTGCCCAGCTGGACAAAATCACCCACTTTGTAAGGCGCATCCGCAATCACGAAAATGCCGCCAAACAGGTTGGCCAGGGAATCCTTGGCGGCAAAGCCCACGGCCATGCCGATGATTCCGGCCGAGGCCAGCCAGGCCGTGGGGTTAATCCCCCACACCAGCATCAATGCATAGGCGCTGACAGCCACGACAATGATTTTGCCCACCAGTTCGAACAAGGGCAGCGTTTTCCGGGTAATGATGCGATATTTGTGGCGGTAACGGCTCAGGGTTTCCAGCAGGATATGCAGCAGACCAAAGGCGGCGCCGGTCCAGATAAGAATGACCAGACTGAGCAGAATTTTCAGGACTATCTGCTCTGCGGAATCGGGCATGTTCAGGCTTTTGCTGGCCAGCGCCGCAAAAAACAGGAAGACGCTGGAAAAAATCGGCCTTTTAAGGATGGCGATAATTTTGTCGTCCACCTGGGTGCGGGTATGGCGGGTCAGGCTGCCCAAAGAGCGGCTCACCAGCCATTGGGTCAATATGGCAAAGAGCCAGCCGATGCCTACAAGCAATAATGGTGCCAGCCCGGGAATGGACTGAATGGCGTCCCACCAGCCCTGCCAGTTTTCCGGCAGCCAGTCGCGGGCGTGACTCATCCAGTTCCACTCGGTGAGCATTGACAGGGCCTGCTGGTTTTTTTCGGTTTGAAGGAAAAAGGTGGGTGTTGGCAGGTTCATGGGCGGACTCCTATCGGGTTTACTCCGGGGCGGTGTTTTTTAGCCGGGAGGCGATCTGCGCCACGCGTTTTCCCAGTGCCAGACACAAGGATTTTTCACCATGGTCAATGGCACGCCCGGAGTCGTTGCCTGACCAGTGGCTGGGGCCGTACGGCGTACCTCCGCTGGCGGTATCCAGCAAGGCAGGCTCACTATAAGGCAGGCCGACAATCAGCATGCCATGGTGAAGCAGTGGCAGCATCATGGTCAACAAGGTGGTCTCCTGGCCGCCATGGAGGCTGGAGCTGGACGTAAAAACAGCGGCAGGTTTGCCACTCAAGGTGCCGGAAAACCATTCGGCGCCGGTGTCATCGATAAATGTTTTCAACGGCGCGGCCATATTGCCAAAGCGGGCCGGGCTGCCAATAATCAGGCCGTCGCAGTTCTGTAAGTCACTCCGCTGGACGGCAAGGTCGGGCAGGTGATTGTCATCTCCGTTATCCGGCACGCAGCGGATGACAGCTTCGCTGCCTGTTACGGATTCCACGCCACGCCCAATTAACCGCGCCATTTTGGCGGTGTTGCCATGTTTGCTGTGGTACAGAATGAGAATTTTGGTCATGAGACAGGCAGAATGTTTAGCACATTTTCCGGTGGACGGCCGATGGCGGCCCGGCCGGCGGCCAGGACAATCGGACGCTCTATCAGTTTGGGGTGTTCAACCATGGCGGTGATGAGCTGTTCATCAGTCAGTTCGGGGTTGTCCAGCCCCAGGGTTTTGTATTCGGCTTCCTTGGTTCGCATGAGTTGTCGGGGTGTCATATCCAGCTTGGCGAGTATATCCTTAAGCGTTTGGACATCAGGCGGTGTTTCCAGATATTTGACGATTTCCGGTTCAATGCCTCGCTCTGTAAGCAGCGCCAGCGTGGCGCGGGATTTTGAGCATCGCGGATTGTGGTAGAGAATAACCTCAGACATGATGGCTCCTTGGTTTGTTATGGATTTCTGCCCTATTTTAATCCACCTGAGCCGGGTAACGGCAGTGGATTCCCGTATAATGACGCTGCGTCAAACAAAACACCCAATTTTCTCAAGGAATCTGTTCATGAAAGTATTGATTGTATCCATGCTGGTTTTGAGTCTTGTGGCCTGTCAAAAAGATTCGGCCAATCCGGCGACCCCGGCACAAACCGGTGAAGTCATTGCGATCGTCAATGACGAGCCGGTGACCTCCGATTTGCTCAAGGCCTATTTGCAGGCCAATGGCATTACCCAAACGAATGAGGTGACGCTTAACAAGGCTTTGGAAGGGCTGATTGCCGAAATGGCCATGGCGCGTGAGGCCCAAAAGAAAAAATTGCCCTTGACGCCCGAACAGCTGAATACGCTGCAATATCTGCACGTGCGAGCCATGGCCGCCAATGCCATGAGTGATTATCTCAAGTCCCATCCGCTGGAGGAGAAGGACTTGCGGGCCGAGTACAACAAAATCGTTAAAAATACCGGCGGTCAGGAATATCATGTACACCATCTATTGTTTGCCGATGAAGTCGAAGCGCAGAAACTGGCGGCTGATATCAAGTCTGGGGACATCACTTTTGCCGAAGCGGAAAAGCGTTATCTGGCAGAAAATAGCAACCGCCGCAATGTGGGCGATCTGGGGTGGGTGAACCTCAGCCAGTTGCCAAAAAGTTTCCGGAAAATCCTGCCAAGCATGAAACCTGGAGAAGTGTATCCACAAGCCGTGGCCAGCAAATATGGCGCCCATGTGGTTTTTCTGGAGGACACCCGAAAGCTGACCGCACCGCCTTTTGACGAAGTCAAGGCTGGAATCGAGCGCAGTTTGCGGCAAAAGCAACTGGACAAATATCGACAACTGGCCCGGGCCAAGGCGCGTGTGGCGATCAAAGAATAGCAGCGATGGATTTTTTGCGCCAATGGTTCGGCCAGCCCGTGGACTGGTGGCATCTGGGCTTGTGGCTGACAGTGATTTCCTACGGGCTTGGCCTGGTTTTGATGTATGTGGTGATTATCTGGCTGCCTGAAGACTATCTCTGTGATGAATCGCGCTGGTATCAGCGCTTGCGGCGCCATCATCCGCTGGTTTACTGGCTGATTTTTCTGCTGAAAAACGCTCTGGGGCTGATGCTGGTCGCCGCTGGCGTGGTGATGTTGTTTTTGCCAGGTCAGGGTGTTTTGACGCTGACTTTGGGCATTTTATTGCTAGATTTTCCTGGCAAGCATGCCGTGGTGTCACGGATGCTGTCGCGCCCAAGTGTGCTCAGATTGATTAACCGCATTCGCCAGTGGGCCGGCAGGCCGCCTTTGAGGCTGCCGCAGAGAAAATAAGGCGCATATGACGTGCGTAGCCATGAGCGAAAATAAAACGGAGCCTGCTGACGCTCCGTTTTATTTTCTGGTTATGTGGCTGCAGACTACGCGTCGCTCAGGGCTTTCTCCAGTGCCTGGGCGAAATGCGCCAGATCTTCGTCGGTTTTGGTCTCGGTAGCACATAGTAGCAGGGCGTTGCCCAGTTCCTGGTGGCTGTGGCTGATGTCAACGCCGCCGACAATGTTTTCTTTGGCCAGTTTTTTCAGAACGGGCGCCACCGGCTGGCTCAGACGCACAACAAATTCGTGAAAGCCCGGCGTCTCAAAAACGCTTTCCACGCCAGGTATTTGCAGCAATTTTTCACGCAGTCGCGCAGCGGTATCCATGCTGGCCAGCGCCACGTTTTTCAGCCCCTGGGGGCCGAGCAATGCCATATAGATTATGGCGGCAGAGACCATCAAGCCCTGGTTGGTACAAATATTGGATGTGGCTTTGGCCCGGCGTATGTGCTGCTCGCGGGCTTGAAAAGTCAAGGTGTAGCCGATATTCCCGTCCATATCCGAGGTCTGGCCGACAATGCGGCCAGGCATTTGGCGGATAAACTGCTTGCGGGTGGTCATGAATCCGAAATAAGGGCCGCCTGAAGACAGGGGGATGCCCAGGGGCTGGCCTTCGCCAACACAAATATCCGCGCCTGTTTTTCCCCACTGCCCCGGGGCTTCCAGCACGGCCAAGGCCGTGGGGTTGACCACAGCAATGGCCAGGGCATTGTGCGCATGGGCCCAGTCGGTGAGGGTGTGGACGTCTTCAAACTGGCCAAAGTAGTTCGGCTGAGGGATAACCAGTGCTGTGATGTCCTGGTCTTCAAAGGCCGCCAGTTGCGCCGGGTTGACTGTGCCGGTTTGCAGGTCGTAGTCCACATCCTTTATGGTGATGTCTTGGTTGTGGACAATATTGTGCAGCACTTCCCGATAAGCCGGATTCAGGCTGCGTGGCACCAGAATGGTGCGGGAGCGGCTTTTGCGATTGCTGCGCACGGCCATCAGGGCGGCTTCCGCCAGGGCGCTGGCGCCGTCATACAGGGACGCATTACTGACTTCCATGCCGGTGAGTTTCGCCATCATGGTTTGAAACTCGTAAATCATTTGCAGTGTTCCCTGGGACACTTCGGCCTGATAGGGCGTGTAGGCGGTGTAGTACTCGCCACGGGTGACGATTTGCCAGATGGCCGCCGGAATATGGTGTTCATAGGCACCGGCACCGGCGAAGCACATGGGGGTGCCGTCTTTGGCCGCTTTTTGCTTAATCAGGCGGCTGACTTCCATTTCGCTGCGCCGGGGTGGCACAATGGCGAGTGTGTCATTGCGCAGTTCGGCGGGGATCTCATCAAATAAATCGTCAATGCTGTTAACACCAATGGCATCCAGCATGGCCTGAATGTCGGCCTCGGTGTGAGGGATAAATGGCATGGCAATGTCGCTCGGGTGAGAGAAGGGGCGAGTCGCGTTATTCGTCAGCCAGTAACGCGCGATATTCGTCGGCGCTCAGCAGATTGTCATATTCGGCGTCATTTTCGGCTTGCAATTCGAAAATCCAGCCGTCATCGTAGGGTGACTCGTTGATGAGCTCCGGTGTTTCTTCCAGGGCTTCATTGACAGCCACCACGGTTCCACTCAGCGGGGCATAGATGTCAGATGCGGTTTTGACGGATTCAACCACGCCCGCCTCATCGCCTTCGGCATAGCTGGCGTCGGTTTCCGGCAGTTCGACAAAAACGATATCGCCCAGTTGTTCCTGGGCATGTTCTGTGATGCCTACGCGGTAGGTGCCATTGTCGGTTTTCTGTACCCACTCGTGGCTGCTGGTGTATTTCAGTTCGTCCGGGACATAGCTCATGATGTGCTCCTGTTAGATGTGGCCGCAGGCCGGATGTTTAAAGTTGGGTGATGATTTTTCCATGGCGGACAAAGGGCAGTTTAACCACTGTGACCGGCAGTTCCCGGTTGCGGATTTTAACATGAATGGGGGCGGAAAAATCACGCGGCACGCGCGCCATGCCGATGGCTTTTTCCATGGTGGGTGAGTAGCTGCCGCTGGTGACCAATCCTTCATGGCCCTGAGCGTCGACAAGAACCTGCCCGGGGCGCAAAACACCCCGGCCTTCCAGCACAAGTCCAATCAATTTATGCGGAACGCCCGCTGCCCGTTGCGCTTCCAGGGCCTGTCCGCCGGTAAAGTCATGGTCGCTTTTTCGCACCGTCCAGGCCAGGCCGCACTCCAGTGGTGTCACAGTGTCATCCATGTCCTGGCCATACAGGTGCATGCCGGCTTCCAGGCGCAAGGTGTCGCGTGCGCCCAAGCCGCACGGAGCCACACCGGCGGCCAGCAGCTGGTTCCAGAAATGTTCTGCCTGATCTTCAGGCAGCATGACTTCTATGCCGTCCTCGCCGGTATAGCCGGTGCGCCCCACGAACCATTCGCCATCCCAGACGGCATGAAAAGGCTGAAGGTCATTCAGTTGCGCGGCCAGGGTTTGAGGCAGTGCGGCTTTGGCCTTGTCAATGGCTTGTGGCCCCTGTATGGCCAGCATGGCCAGGTGCGGGCGCTCCATTAACTCCACGTCAAAACCGCGTGACTGTTCTTGCATCCAGGCCAGATCCTTGTCGCGGGTGGCGGCGTTGACCACGATGCGGAATTGTTCGGGACCAAGGCGGTAGACGATAAGGTCGTCAACAATGCCGCCGCTTTCATTGAGCATCGTGCTGTACAGCGCCTGGCCATCATCGAGCTTGCGGATATCATTGGCCAGCAGCTTGAGTAAATAGGCCTGACTGTCTGGGCCGCTCACATCCACTACGGTCATATGGGAAACGTCAAACACACCGGCATCGCGGCGGACGGCATGGTGTTCTTCGATCTGGGAGCCGTAATTGATGGGCATTTCCCAGCCGCCAAAATCCACCATTTTGGCGCCGGCCTGGCGATGGGCCTGGTTGAGTGCGGTTTTTTTCATGGTTGCTCCACGTCTCTTGCTCGTTATTAACACCTGTGTGGTGCCGGGGCAAATGATGCGCGCACTATAACGCCAAGCGAAGGGGATTTCCACTATTTTGCGCGCCATTCTCCGGGTGATGAAGAACATGCGCCATGGCAAGAGCAGGCAAAAAACGGGTAGGTTCTGACATCAAGTGGATTGCCTGCCCAATAAATCATTGGGTACACTGGTGGGTTCAGAAAACAGGACAACAAACAGGAAGCGGCGATGGGTTATCGGATTAGCAAGGTGTATACCCGCACAGGAGATGATGGCCAAACGGGTTTGGCTGATGGCCGGCGGGTGGGCAAAACGCACCCGCTGGTGCAGGCGATGGGGGCTGTGGATGAATTAAATGCTCACTTGGGTGTACTCAAGGCCCTGCTTGCACAGGGCCACAACCCGGGTCTGAAGCAGGTGCTGGAAAATATCCAGCAGCACTTGTTCAACCTGGGCGGGGATTTGGCCCTGCCTGGGGGGCGCTTGCTCGATACGGGCGCGGTGGCAGCGCTGGAAGCTCAAATTGACAGCTGGAATGAAACCTTGCCACCTTTGGAAAACTTTATCCTTCCCGGTGGTTCGCAGGCCAATGCCCAGGCGCATTTGGCCAGGGCGGTGGCCCGGCGGGCGGAACGGCAGGTGCAGGCGGTATTTGCGGCCGGTGAAAAGCCTGTCAACCCGCTGACGCGGGTTTATCTGAATCGGCTGGGAGACTGGCTATTTGTGTTGGCACGGGTGCTGGATGAATCTCCGGAAGTGCTGTGGCAACAGCCGCATTCCAAAGGGCGTTAGCCTGACTCCAGGGCTTCACTGGTCTCAAGCCAGTGTTCTTCGCAGTGGTTTAGTGCGGCGCTGAGCGCCTTTTCTTCGGCCACTTTTTTGTTCAGCAGCTCGGCATTTTCGGGTTGGTAGAGTTGGGTGTCTGCCAGTTGTAACCGGCAGTCTGCGAGTTTTTTCTCCAGTTGCGCCATTTCCCGCTCCAGTTTCTGGATCCGGTTTTGCAATTGTTTGCGGAATTTACGACTGTGCGAGTTGCTGGCGTTTTTTTCTGTGTGTGCTGCTGGCGCATCCGTTTGAAGCTCGCGACGATGATTGTGCAGCCAGTGCTGATAATCGTCCAGATCTCCGTCGAATGGTTGCAGTTGCTGGTTGCACATCAGGGCAAAGCGATCAGTGACGGTGTTCAATAAATGCCGATCATGCGAAACCACCACCAGCGCGCCAGCAAAGTCTTGCAAGGCCACAGACAGCGCGTGGCGCATGGTCAGATCCAGGTGGTTGGTGGGTTCATCCAGTAATAGCAGATTCGGTTTTTGCCATACCAGCAAAGCCAGAGCCAGCCGGGCTTTCTCGCCGCCGGAAAAGTGTCGGCAGGCGGCCGTGGCCGTATCCCCGCGAAAATTGAACCCGGCCAGAAAATCCAGCATATCCTGTTCACGTGCGTTGGGGGACAGTGCCTGCACATGGTGCAGTGGCGACTGTTCCGGCTGCAGTTGTTCCAGTTGGTGTTGGGCAAAATAGCCAATACGCAATTGTTTGGCTGGGCGGCGTTCGCCTTTGACCGGCGGCAGTAGGCCGCCCAGGGCTTTGATAAGGGTGGATTTGCCGGCGCCATTAGGCCCCAGCAGGCCCAAACGGGTGCCTGCGCTTAATGTCAGGTTGATGTTTTTGGCAATGATGGTGTTGTCATAGCCGAAGCTGCATTTTTCCAGGCTGAGTAAGGTTTGCGGGGTATTTTCTGGCGTCTGGAACCGGAAAGAAAAGGGAGAATCGACCTCGGCTGCGGCGATGATTTCCATTCGTTGCAAGGCTTTCAGACGGCTTTGTGCCTGCCTGGCCTTGCTGGCTTTGTAGCGAAATCGCTCAATATATTTTTGCATGTGGGCGATTTCCCGTTGTTGTTTTTCATGGCGGCTTTGTTGTTGGGCCAGCCGTTCGGCGCGTTGGGTTTCAAAAGCGCTGTAATTGCCCGTGTAAAAGGTGAGTTGTTGCTGTTCCAGGTGGGCAATGTGGGTGCAGACATTGTCAAGAAATTCCCGGTCATGGGAAACCAGCAGAGCTGTGCCCCGATACCGTTGCAGCCAGCGCTCCAACCAGAGGATCGCTTCCAGGTCCAGGTGATTGGTGGGTTCGTCCAATAGCAGCAGGTCACTGCGGCACATAAGCGCCTGGGCCAGATTAAGGCGCATCCGCCAGCCGCCGGAAAAATGACTCACAGGTTGATGGATGCTTTTTGCAGCAAAACCTAACCCATGCAGCAGGCGTGCCGCGCGTGCTGTGGCTTCATGCCCGCCAATGGCTTGCAGTTGTTCATATAAATCGGGCAGATTGTCCTGATTGCTGTTTTCTGCCTGGGCGATGGCCGCTTCCAATTGTCGGAATTCCCCGTCGCCGTCAATTACATAATCCAGTGCGCTGCGGTCGCTGGCTGGGGTATCCTGGGCCACATGGGCGATAACAGCATCAGAAGGCAGGTGAAAATCACCACTGTCGGCCGCCAGCTCACCGCGTAACACGGCAAACAGGCTGGACTTGCCGCTGCCGTTGGCGCCAACAATGCCCATGCGCCAGCCTGTGTGGATGGTGCCTTGGATATCCTTTAGTAAAAGACGTGGGCCTCGCCGAAGTGACAGGTGGTTGAATCGCAGCATCAATCAGAGCCCGCGCTGTGTGAATGACGGTTTTATGTCTTTGCCTTGCCTTGGCTGGCCACGGCATGGATGGCTTTGGCAATGGCTTGCTGGTCTCCCAGATAATAGTGTTTAACAGGTTTGAGATTGTCGTCCAGCTCATAAATGAGCGGGATGCCGGTGGGAATGTTCAATTGCAGAATATCCTCATCGGAAATGTTATCCAGATGTTTGACCAGTGCGCGCAAAGAGTTTCCGTGGGCGGCAATGATGAGTTGTTTGCCGGCGGCCAGGTCGGGAACAATGTTTTCGTTCCAGTATGGAATCACCCGCCGCACTGTGTCAGCCAGGCATTCGCCCAGGGGAATGTCGGACTCGGGCAAGTCTTTGTATTTGCGCTCAAACTTGGCATTGCGGGGGTCGTTTGGCTCCAGCAATGGCGGGGGGGTGGCATAGCTCCGTCGCCAGATCAGAACCTGCTCATCACCGTATTTGGCGGCGGTTTCGGCCTTGTTTAGCCCTTGCAAGGCGCCATAGTGGCGTTCGTTGAGTTTCCAAGACCGCTCTACCGGAATCCACATTTGATCCATTTCATCCAGCGCAATCCACAAGGTGCGAATGGCGCGTTTGAGTACAGAGGTATAGGCCTTGTCAAAGGCAAAGCCTTCAGCGGCCAGCAATTCACCAGCCTTGCGCGCCTGGCGAATGCCTTTCAGGGTGAGATCCACATCGGTCCAGCCGGTGAATTTGTTGGCCAGATTCCATTCGCTTTCGCCGTGTCGAAGCAGTACCAGTTTTATCATGATTGTGCCGTTGTCGCGGGTATGAAAAGAAGGCGATTATAGCAGATTCGGCTGTTCTGGCCGCAGATGACAAAGTTGTCAGCTTTTTCCTACACAGTCATCCGCGCTCTGCCATTTAAGTGAGCGTCAGCGTTGTTTACACTTGTTGACAATCAGTGAGGAGGGGGCTCGATGATGAATTCAAAAGCAGTTAATAATTCCGTGGCGCATGTCCATGAGTTACAGCGCCGTATCCGGTTTTTGCAACGCAGCATTGTGCAACTGGCAGGGCAGCCCCAAGTGCACCGCAAACATTTGCTGCAAAGCCTGTATGCGAGCTTGCACAAGGCGCGGCAGGAGCTGCACAAATTACCGCACAAAAACACGCAGAAACCACAGGTGGCGGCGTGAAAAGCTCGGATATCGACCGGTTGCTGGCGGAAATCAGCGCCATTGTTGCCCTGATCGGCTCTTATGATGAAGGCAGTGGCCAGTTGACTCTGGAGGGGCGACGGCGATTGCATCGGCTGTTTGAGCTCAAAATGCAACTGGCCAGCGCCATGTGTGAAAAGCAGGACCATCGCCTGGTGGGTGAACAGGGTGCCGCTGTGAAAAAGGCCGGTTGATATGTTTGCTGCGCTGGCTGTCAGGCAGATTTGTGAAGGGTGTAGATCAAATCGTGACTGTGATGGCCCAGACGTTG